>Ga0209500_10000007_pt1 | contig 234268 bp, 220 predicted proteins | sample S_140212_EF_Meta_FD_187323 | JGI IMG/M metagenome (GOLD analysis project Ga0209500, IMG submission 187323) | Freshwater microbial communities from Lake Simoncouche, Canada to study carbon cycling - S_140212_EF_MetaG (SPAdes) (version 2) | ecosystem: Environmental > Aquatic > Freshwater > Lake...
TGAGCAACTTGTGCCCGGCACTCTGCGCGTCATTTCAGCGCGGATGGACTACCTGCCCGTTGAAACACAAATGGTAGGTGTATTACAAAATCCTGAGCAGGCGTATGTGTCCCGCTACGCGCTTGGACGTGATTACCACAAACTCATCCGCCGTCGCTTGCAACAATTGGCCACCCGCATTCAGCAGCATATTGGTGAGTTTGGTTATCGCGCTTTTGTAGACAGCGCACCCGTGCTGGAACGAGCGCTGGCAGAAAAAGCTGGGCTGGGCTGGATCGGCAAAAACACCATGTTGATCAACAAACGTGCTGGTTCCTGGTTTTTTCTGGGCGAACTGTTTACTGATTTGCCACTGCCTACTGATATTAAAGCTGAATTTCATTGTGGTACTTGCACGGCGTGTTTGCAGGTGTGTCCGACTGATGCATTTGTAGGCCCGAATTTACTCGATGCCCGTAAATGTATTTCCTATTTGACCATCGAATTGAAAACTGCCATTGCACCAGAACTCAGACCCCTGATGGGCAATCGGGTGTTTGGTTGTGATGATTGTCAGTTGTGCTGTCCTTGGAATAAATTTTCATCAGCCACCCTGGAGCAGGATTTTTCCCCACGGCACAACCTGGATCGAGCTCAACTGGTGGAGTTATTTTTGTGGAGCGAAGCCGACTTTATACACAACACCGAAGGTTCGGCTATTCGACGCACAGGATATGAAAGCTGGTTACGCAATTTGGCTGTGGCTTTGGGCAATGCGCCAAGCACTGTGGAGGTAGTGTCAGCACTGCAAAGCCGGGCTGACCACGAATCTGCATTGGTACGGGAACATGTGGCATGGGCCTTGGAGCAGCATCAAGCACTCCCATTGGCAAAGCAAAACTGAGCGTAGGGTTTAACTGAGCACTGCCACCGTTAATTGACCCACTTCCACTTTGGTAACCGCAACTTGAACACCGGCAGCAATTGAAGTTTCGCTTTTCACTGACCAATCCACGCCCGACATTCTGTGAGTAGTAAAGGTGGTTGCAGAAACCGCATCGGCCAGTACAAAAGTGTGGCCGATAAAATCACCTTTCACATCCTTGACGCCGCCGCTGTCCTGTAAATTTTTCAACTGTTTCCACAAGCTAACAGCAAACACCAGGCTCAATATTGCCACACTGCCAAACGCTACTACCATGGTGCTGGCCAACACACCAAGAGCCATAAGCATGCCGGTAACAATACAGGCAAGCCCTATAAAAAATAAAATGAACACGCTAAACCCGAACACACCCACTTCGATGACCAGCAGGGCAATACCCAACACCACCAGCAAACTAGCGAAATTATTTGTCAGCCATGTCATTGCCTTTACTCGCTTTAGTAGTGTTATTTAGCTGATTAATAATAGTCATGGCTTGCGCGACCATACTCGATGCATCTGTCGCGTTGTCTGGTAACAACACCACAGTTGATTCTTTGGCAATGGCAAGTTTGGCCGCAATGGCTTTGGTGGCTAGGTCTAACTGAATGGCTTTTTGACCCGCGTCGGTATTCGCTGCTTCCCCAATTTTACGTAAAGCTGCTGCCTGTGCTTCAGCGACTGTAGTGATGGCCAATGCCTCACCCTGCGCTTTGAGAACTTGCTGATCTTTTTGAGCTTCTGCTGCCAGAACTACTGCCGCTTTTTGTCCTTCGGCCACGTTAATGGCCGCTTGCCTGTCTCCTTCTGATTCTAAAATTTGCGCACGTTTTACGCGTTCTGCTTTCATCTGCGCTTCCATAGCAACCATGATGGAAGCCGGTGGCACAATGTCCTTGATCTCGTAACGCATCACCTGAATACCCCAAGCAGCAGACGCCTGGTTAATGGCGTAGACGATGTTGGTATTGAGGTGGTCACGCTCTTCAAAGGTTTTATCCAACTCCATCTTGCCAAGCTCAGATCGCATGGTGGTTTGTGCTAACTGGGTAACGGCAAAAATATAATTGTCTACGCCGTAGGTGGCTTTGTAGGGATCGAGCACCCTGAAATACAACACCCCATCCACACTCAAAGATATATTGTCTTTGGTAATACCACTTTGGCTTGGCACATCAACAGCCTGTTCCTTGAGCGAACGATCAGCTGAAATACGATCCAGAAATGGAATAATAAAATTAAGACCAGCTTCTTTAGTTGAGTGATATTTTCCAAACCGCTCAACTACATAAGCACGGTTTTGCGGCACAAACTTGATACCCGTTTTCAGAATGACAATGACAAAAATCAATAAAACACCTGGCACACTGAAAATTATGCTGAGAATTGTTTCCATCGCTTACACCTTTTTACTCGTATGGTTTCTTAAGAGAAAATCGCTAAACAGCAAGTTGTACCAATATCCGACTGAACTTCGAATCAATCATAGCCACTGTCACTAAATTTTGCGCGAATTTTGTTAAATAATGGATATCGGCGCTCAGATTATCCTCAGGTATACTGGGGGTTCTTTAGTGGAATTCAACTATGCACACCGACCATCCTTCTTTTCAAAATCTGCTGGTGCTTTGTCTAGCTTTTGTCAGTGGTTTCATCATCATGGCCATCGAACTACTCGGGGGCCGCATTCTGGCGCCCTATTTTGGCAGTAGTATTTATGTGTGGGGCAGCATCATTACTGTGTTCATGTTGTCTCTGTCGATTGGTTATCTGCTGGGAGGACGTTTGTCTCTCAAAACGCCCAACCTGGTTCGTTATGGTTGTTTTTATGTTGGTGCTGCGCTGTTGTTGCTGCCTTTGATCTTGTGGAGCAACCAAATTATGGAAGCTTTGTTTTTGCAAATTGATGATTTGCGATATGGATCTCTGGTAGTGTCAATGCTCTTATTCTTTCTACCCACGGCAGTAATGGGCATGATTGCTCCTTACTCAGTTCGTTTGCTGGTCGTAGAATCAGAACGGAGTGGCCATGTTGCTGGCAATTTGTATTTTATTTCAACGCTCGGGAGCGCCATCGGTACATTGGCAACTTCTTTCTATCTGGTGTTGTGGTTTGAAGTGAACCAAATACTTATTACCATGAGTATTACATTGGCACTGGCAGGCGTTATTGCCATGGTGTATGGATCAGCAGCGGCCAAAAATTTAACCAGATCTTAAAGTTACTTTTTAATAATTTATTATCCAGAGTCATTCCAGCGAAAGCGTGCTCAAACTGTGCCATATCAGGCAGAGATGAATCTTTTGTCGACCCGCGTGAACCCAACCATAGCGCTCTAGTTCGCATCTGTGCGAACAAAGGTCGTCGAAGACTTTATCTGTGCAAGCCCTGACCCCAAGCCAAAGAGGTAAGTGAATGCCCCTCGTGTCAGACGCCAATTTCCTTGTTATGATCTGCCACCACTAATCTTGCTTCCCCAGATAAAATTCATGCGTAACTCGTTATTTTTCACCGCAAGCCTGGCTCAAAATTTTGCCGCTTTTTTACTTTGCACAGCTGCCAGCATCAGTACCGCCCAAAGCCCAGCTCAGCTAATTCACCAAGAACGTTCGCTGTATCTCAATATTCTGGTCACTGAAGATGAAGACCGCCGGTGTATGCGTTTTACTATCAGTGATCGCGGCGGTCAAAATCAGAGCTGCCGTTTTCTTAATGATTACGACAAATTAGTGTTTCCTTACGCCAAAATGGTGCTTTCCAGTCTGCTAGTACAAGACAACCCGCAACGTATTTTGATAGTGGGTCTGGGCGGAGGCACATTGGTGCACACTTATTCCACCCTGTTTCCACAAGCAGAAATTGTGATTGCCGAAATTGACGAAGCAGTGATCAGAGTGGCGCAGGAATATTTTGACTTTACCGAAACGCCAACTATCAAAGTAGCCACTGAAGATGCCAGGGTATATGTAAAACGTGCTGCTGTGCGTGGAGAAAAATTCGATTTAGTTATTCTCGATGCTTTCAACGGCGAATATATCCCCGAACACTTGATGAGCATGGAATTTCTTGCTGAAGTGAAATCATTATTGCCGGCAACAGGTATGCTGGTATCTAACACTTTTTCCACCAGCCGTTTGTATTCGGCAGAATCAGTAAGCTACAACCAAGTGTTTGGAAAGTTTTTCAACGTCAAAATGAATGGCACCGGCAATCGCATCATTATTGCGCCCATGCAAGCTCTGCCCGCTGCAGATATTTTGCAACAACGTATCGCCGCCCTGCAGCCACGCCTCGACCGTTTTGGCATAAACGTAACTGAATTTATCAAGTTTATGCACACAGAAAGTGACTGGGACACAACAGAACGAGCACTGACAGATCAGTATGCTCCAGCCAATTTGTTGAACAATTGACCATCTTGGCACGTGCAATGGCAGTCAATATTCCACAAAAAAATTGCATATTGACTGATCAAAGCGCGGCCTATCTTTTTTACTATAGATTCCACACTACCAAAATGAACGAATAGCAGACAAAACACCGAGCTGAAAGATTAATCTTTTCAACGCTGGTTGGCAGTGTGCCTATCCGTTCCGGGCAGGCTTTTGACTAGGGTTCGAGAATCCCCAGCAAAATCATTTTTTTTGCATGCTTTCCGTGGCTTAAGATAAGACCTATAGGCATACTAAGCCTACGTTTGTTTAGCAAAATAATAATTATTTGGGGGTAAAGATGGCTCGCCGTTCTGTCCATCAAAGTATACATTTGGCCATGCTGGCAGCCAGCGGGACGTTTTATGCTACCTCAGGTTTTTCTGCCGCCCCCGATTCACATCCTCAGTGGGACACCATCCAAACTTACTGCACCGAATGCCACAACAGCGAAGACTGGGCTGGTGAAGTCGCGATGGATTCATTGAACCCCGAACAAATCCCCCAAGACGCCAAGATTTGGGAAGCTGCTATACGCAAATTACGCGGCGGCCAGATGCCCCCTCCTGGGGCCGAACACCGCCCGCAAAATACCGAAGTTGACCAGTTGGTTTCTTGGCTGGAGACCACCATTGATACAGCGGCCACGGCAGGCAATCTTCCCGCGGGGCGAGTTCCGCTGCGGCGTTTAAATCGCCGAGAATACGGCTACTCCATCCGTGATTTGCTGGGCATTAACGTAAACGTGGCGACACTGCTGCCCGAAGACGACATGGAAGGTCGTTTCGACAACAACGCCGCTGCCCTACAAGTAAGCCCCGCCTTTATCGACCAATACCTAAACGCTGCTCGCACTATTGCCCATGATGCAGTCGGCGATCGCCGTCCGATCCCCATCATGGAAACTTACGGCAATGTAGCTGACATGATCATTTCTCTACCACCCCGCGGTATTGATGGCACCGGCAGCCAGCAACGCCATAACCAAGGCATGCCTTTCGGCACACGCGGCGGCATGAGCGTTGAGCACACGTTCCTCGCCGATGGTACCTATGAGTTAGCCATCGGCGATATGGCGCTGGCCCGTGAAGTGCCAAATATGGAATTTGAGAATACCGTGCTCGCGTTGCTCGATGGCAAAGAGTTCTATCGTACTGTGGTGGGGGGCGATGCTGATCATAGATGGATCGACCAGATCCTTGACGACGCCGTGGCTCAAATTAACAACCGCCTGAAGAACATCCGTTTTCAGGCGACCGCTGGTCAGCACATCGTGACCGTCACCTTCTTGCAGCGTTCAATGGCGGAAAGCGACGAACGGGCTAGTATTCCTGCAATGGAGGGAGGTCAGGATCGTGTACACGCGGTGCATTCGTTGCAGGTGCGTGGCCCACTGGAAGTCACTGGCATGAGTGACACTGAGAGCCGCAAGAAAATTTTTGTGTGTTATCCGCTTGAGACTGCTGAAGAAACGGCGTGCGCTCAACAGATCCTTTCCAATTTGGCAGCACGTGCGTTCCGCCGCCCGGTAACGGACGAAGATATGGGTCAGTTAATGGCGTTCTACGAGCGCAGTCGCCAGATCGGTGATTTTGAATCGGGCGTTCGCGATGCACTGAGCGCAGTGCTGGTAAGTCCACATTTCATCTATCGCGCCGAAGAAGGTTTGTTTGACACCGAGTCCAAGACTGTTAGCGACTTTGAGCTAGCTTCACGCCTGTCGTTCTTTATCTGGAGCAGCCTACCCGATGAAGAACTGCTGAATCTGGCTAACGCAGGAAAGCTCAACGATCCGCCTGAGTTAAAAACCCAGGTGCAGCGCATGCTGGCAGATCCCAAATCCAAAACCTTAGTAAGCGACTTTGCTGCACAGTGGTTGAATTTGGCTAAGCTCAGCGAGATTTCACCCAATCGTGGCATCTTTCGTAATGCCAGTGGAGCGCTGGATCCGCGCCCCATGTTCAAACAGGAATTGAATCTGTTTATAGACAGCATTCTACGCAGCGACCAAAGTGTGACCCGCTTGCTAGATGCCGATTACTCCTTCCTCAATGAACGGCTTGCGATGCATTACGGTATTGATAACGTCAAAGGTAGCCACTTCCGTAAAGTGATACTGGAAAACCCAGTAAGGCATGGCTTGCTTGGCAAAGGCGGAATCCTGATGCTGACCGCCAACCCCAACCGCACCTCGCCAGTGTTGCGTGGCGCCTGGATACTTGATCGCATTTTAGGTACACCACCCACTGATCCGCCTGCGGGTGTGGATGCATTTCCCGAAAACAGCGCAGGCAAAATTGCTAAAACAGTACGTGACCGACTAGAACAGCATCGTGCCAACCCTACCTGCAACGGCTGCCACGGTGTAATGGATCCGCTTGGCCTTGCGCTGGAGAGTTTTGACACCGTTGGCCAGTTCCGCACCTATGATCCAGACACTTTGACAGCCATCGACACCAGCGGCGTGTTGCCTGATGGCACGCCAATCGCGGGACCAGTGGATCTGAACAAAGCGTTAGTCGCACGTTCCGACATGTTTGTGCGAGCTCTGACCGAGAACTTGATGACCTATGCACTTGGGCGCGAGGTCTCTTACAGTGACATGCCAGCAGTGCGCCAGATCGTGCGTAACGTGGCAGCAGACGGTAACCGTTTCGAAGCCATGGTTTACAACATAGTGCTCAGCAATGCATTCCTGATGCGCGAGCAGTTGTCCACATCACAAGACGAGTCTGCGCCACAACAAGCTTCTTTGTAAAAACTTACAGTGTGAATTGACCAGAGGATCGCGACCATGTTCATCAGCAAAAAACACCTCTCAAGACGTATCCTGCTCAAAGGTGCGGGTGCAGCCATTTCCTTGCCGCTGCTCGATGCAATGATTCCAGCATCTACTGCGCTGGCGCAAACTGCTGCTGCCCCCAACACACGCCTAGCCTATGTGTATTTTCCGCATGGCGCCGTAATGAAATACTGGGTGCCGCAGCAAACCGGCACCGGCTTCGAGTATTCACCCATTCTGAAACCGCTGGAAAGCCTGAATGAATACGTCACAGTTGTCAGCGGTCTACGCAACAAAGGCGGGGAAAGCAGCAACCCACACGGCATCATCGAGGAAACCTGGTTGTCCTGCGTAGCGCCGGATGCTCGTGATCGCTCTGCCGACGGCACCCGCGGCATGTCAGCCGACCAGTTGGCCGCCAGAGTATTAGGCACAAGCACAGCGTTGGCTTCGCTAGAACTGTGTGGCGAGCCCGGCGGTGCGATCAACTATCGCACACCGCAACAGTCGCTGCCGCTGGAGGGCAATCCACGCAAAGTGTTCTACACGATGTTCGGACAAGGAGATAACTACGATGACCGCATCGCTATTTTGGGTCACTCAGGCAGTTTGCTGGATTATGTGATGGAAGCCACTAACAGTCTTAATCGCAAACTAGATCCAGCCGACCGCATCTTGGTCACCAACTACTTGGATTCGGTGCGTGAAATTGAAATCCGCATCCAAAAATTGGAAGACGGTGCACGTGAACTGAGCGCACTGCCTGACGCACCGCTTGGGCCACCGGATGACTTCAACGAATTGCTGGACATACAATTTGAGATGATCGCTCTTGCATTCCAGAACAACCAGACTCGCGTGGCCTCGATGCGCATGATCAAGGAGGCCAGCATGCGTGTCTTTACCAACGTCGGCGTGGACGAAGCCTTCCATCCACTTTCGCATCACCAAAACCAAGAATCCAGCTACGAGAAACTGGTGCGGGTTCAACGTTACCAGACTGAGCGTGTAACTAAATTCGCGGAGCGCCTGAAGGGCATACAGGATGGCGCAGGTTCAATCCTCGACCAGTCCATCATCCTATTCGGCAGCAACATGAGCAACAGCGACCTGCATAACAATGACCCGTTGCCTTCAGTTCTGATTGGCAAGGGTGGCGGCATAAAAGGTGGCCAGCATCTGGCGTATCCGCAGGACACGCCACATGCACAGCTGCTGCACACTATGCTCGATCGTGCCGGTGTACAGGTAGATACCTTCGCCGACAGCCCAGGCCCTTTCTCGGAAGTGTAAACATGAAGCCCATGCGCAAAATCATACAGAGTATGAGCCTAGCACTCGCTATCGGCGGTGCCGGCAGTGTCTTCGCAATCGAAGCCCCGGCCGATGCAGGTGTGGACTGGCGCGGGCCTGATGGCAGTACCGCGTTGCAGTGGGCTGTCTACGACGGTGATGTCGAACGTGTGCAGCGTCTCATCGCTGACGGAGCAGATGTAAACCTAGCAAACAACTATGGGGCAAACCCAATGCAACTCGCCGCGGAAGTGGCTAATGTCGAGTTGCTAAAATTACTACTAGATGCCAGCGCTGATCCGGATTCAGCGAACCCCGAAGGCCAGACTGCGCTCATGCTGGTCGCGCGCACGGGTAACGTTGCTGCCGCCACCTTGCTGGTTGACCATGGTGCCACCGTCGACGCGCGCGAGCAGTGGGGACTGCAAACAGCACTAATGTGGGCGGCAGCTCGCCAGCAACCTGCCATGCTCGAGTATCTCATTGGCAAGGGTGCCGACATAAATGCCCAATCCATTGCCCGGGATTACCCGCGGCATGTAACGAAGGAAGGCCGCGCCAAAAATCTTGATGCCGGCGGGTTAACACCATTGATGTACGCCACCCGTGAAAACTGCTTTGCCTGTGTCCAGACGCTTATCGATCATGGTGTGGACATGAACAAGCCTGATCCTGAAGGTGTGTCCCCTTTGCTGCTGGCCGTTGTTAACAGTCGCTGGGATATCGCAAAACAGTTGATCGAGGCCGGTGCCGATATCCAACAATGGGATTCGTTTGGCCATGCACCTTTGCTAGCCGCGGTATCACGGCGCAAGGAATCCGGCGCGGGTCCTAATCAGCCCTTGAACGAAACAAACGGGCTTGCTGTAGTGCAACTGCTTGTGGACAAAGGCGCCAATGTGAACATGCAACTTTTTAACCGCCCGTCCAAGACGCGTGGCGGTCCTCTTACCCGTGGCACAACACCGTTGATTGTGGCGGCCAGCAATGGTGATCTAGATGTTATCCGTTTGTTGCTAGAGCACGGCGCCCAAGCCAATCTGCCCCAAGCCGACCTGCAAACACCGGTGTCCGCATTGGCTGGTGCACGCGGAGATTCTGAACAAATGTTGGCCGCGCTGGATTTGCTGATTGCCGCCGGCGCCGACCCCAACGTGACAGCCGTGCATCATCATTTGCAACGCACTCGTGGCGGCACCCCGCTGCACTACGCGGTACGCGCCGGCAATGGCCAGATGATTGCAGCCCTGGTGGCGCATGGGGCTGATATTAATCGAATGGACCATGACGGCCTCACGGCGCTTGACCACGCCATGTCCCGCAACCAGATAGCTTTCCTACAGATGCGTCGTCCGCCCAATATTGCATTGGCGGATCAGTTGCGTGCTCTTGGGGCAACGGTAGAACTAGACGCAACGCCTTATTGGCCGAACGTTGGCCCCCCTTTCTACTATCCTTGGAGCGTATTTCCGCTCGATCCGGCAGCAGAACTGAATGCCTTGGTGCCAGGTTCCTTTGATCATCAATAAGATTAGGCTCTCATGTAGAGCATCACGAAGAACATCAAGATGAGCATCATGAAACACACTTTCTCCCGCCGGTTTTTTTTGGATTTTGGTATCCGCTCACTAAGTGCCGCTACGCTGGGCAGCAGTCTTGTAGCGCCGGTAATGGCGCAATCGACTCCTGCCACAATTACCAGCACTGACCTGGGTTACGCCAAGTTGTTGCAGGGTGCAGGCGGCAATGTCGTGGTGATCCCAGGTATGAATGAGGATGGACCATTGCTAATCGATGGCGGTCTTGCCGAGCATTCGGATGCCCTGCTGGAAAGTGTGTTCAAGCTGACCGGGAAAGAACGAGTCCATACTCTGATCAACACCCATTTTCATCCGGAACAGACCGGCTCAAACGAACGTATTGGTGCTGCCGGCGGAATCATCATCGCTCACGAAAACACGAAGATGTGTCTGCAGAACTCAGTGTTTTCCTGGAACTACGAAGGTCGCTATGGTCCGCTGGCCGCTGCTGGCATTCCGAGCCAGACCATGCGCGGTGATGGCCGTATGAAATTCGCCGGGCAGGAAATCATCTATGGTTATTTGCCTGCTGCGCACACCAACGGCGATCTATTCCTATATTTCCCGATCCTCGATACGCTGGTGTGTGGTGGCCCAGTAACAGTAGGGCAGTGGCCAGTGCTCGACATTCGCCAAGGCGCGTGGATGGGAGCACTTATGCAAGCCTACGACAAACTATGCTCGATCGTCAGCGCAGATACCGTTGTGATACCGGCGCATGGCCCCGTCACCAACGGTACGAAACTGATGCGCATGCGCAACATGTACACCGAATTACACCTGACACTCGCCGAGCAACTGAACATCGGTATGGGCTACGATGATATCGTGGCGCAGAATCCCTTACGGGCTTTTGAAACCGAATATGGTCCTGCCGCCGAATTCCTCGCATCAGCACATCGCAGTATCCAGATGGCATATCTGCCAGATTGATTACAACCCGAAAGTTGCTGACTTCTGCAGCCGAAAGCTCGGTGCTTCGTTGGATACACTGTTCAATGGCAGTATTTCTTGCTTAGGGTTGGGGGGGGGTGCAGCAAGTCGATCCAACTTTTCCTGCGGCAAGGACCAGCCCGGTTGCAGTTGCAATGCATGCCGATAATCAGCTTCAGCCGCACCGATTTTTCCCTGCTTTTCGTACACCATTGCGCGGTTAAAATACACGATATGATCCCGACTGATGTTGAGCTCTAAAGCTTTGTTGTAGTCTTCGACCGCTAACTCAAAACTACCACCCAAAAAATTAATATTGCCACGACCGACATAAGGCTCGGGCATTTTCGGCATCATGTTCATGGCGCGATTGTAGTCAACCAGCGCTTCCTGACTACGTTCGAGAGCAGTCAATATGATGCCACGGTTGACATAAGTGCCCGCTTGATCAGTCACGTTAAGACTGCCGTGTTCGAGTGCGCGGGTGCAGATGTCAACCACTGCCATTGAGGAACTTAACGTCGCAGCTGCTGTTTCCGCTGCCAGCGAACAGGTGCGCGCATCTTCACCACTGCCCAGAACAGTAATGGCTTGCGCTTGGGCCAACACAGGCAACACTGACATCTGCATGAACAGCATCAAACTGTTGAAATTTTTAGATGCCATGGTATAGCCCTCTTATGTACCGATAGTTTGCCTGAATTTTAATGTGAAACTATTGAGGAATCCTAAGACCCCGACTGCAGCGTCTATTAATTGGGGTATATTAGCCACTCTCTTCTTTGCCTGCCAAAAACTTTTCGATGCGTTTAAATATTAAATACAAGCTGTTTATTACCATATTGTCCGCCCATTTTTTAGTGTATCTGGCGATGTACAGCTTTGGTTATTTCAGCTTTAACCGTGGTTTTCTGGATTACATCCGCCGCATCGAGGAACGCCAAGTGCCAGCATTGGTTAATGGCTTGGTGGAGTTCTACGGCAAATCAGGAACCTGGGATGAGCTGCGCAATGACAACAGAAAATGGGTCAATCTGATTCGCCAAAGTATAGAAAGTTCAACCGATCCCTCCATGCTTACTGCACGCCAGAACACCCGCCCCACGCCGGGTGCGTTTTCCCCCAATGATTGGTATTACACCTCAGAATACAGCCCGGCCCGGCCATACTTGCACCTGCTGAATGCCGATCAGTCCATCATCTTTGGCAACCCAGATGCTTTTTCCGAAAACGCCACCCTTTTTCCCATTACCGCTGGAATCAGTACGGTGGGCTACCTCGCAGTTACCAGTCGACAGCAACTGTCAGAACAGGCAGATTTATTGTTTGCCCAACAACAGCAAGACTCATTCTTGCTGTTGGCCCTGTTGCTTATATGCCTTTCCGCCTTGATTGCTTTCCCGGCCGCCAGCTTTTTCACCCGGCCTGTGCGTGATCTGGTAGCAGGCACCCGGGCATTAACTAGCGGAGATTACGGTTCGCGGTTGCACATTGGGAGTTCGGATGAACTCGGTCAATTAGGGCAGGATTTCAACACGCTGGCCTTTACGCTTGAGCAAAATCGCAGTGCCCGACAACAGTGGATTGCCGATATTTCGCATGAATTACGCACGCCACTATCGATACTGCAAGGCGAACTCGAATCCGTGCAAGACGGTATTCGTCCACTTAATACAAACACACTGGATTCCTTGCATCATGAAGTGCTGCATCTCAGCGCGCTGGTAAATGATCTGCATTTGTTATCACTTTCAGATCTGGGCGCACTGGTCTACGAAAAAAGACAGGTAAACCTCAGAGAAGTGCTGGAACATAACATCGAAATGCATGCGCAAGTGACAGCCAAGCTGAACATAAAAATCAAACTCCAATTCATAACTAACCATGCAGGCCACGAAATTACAATGCTGGGAGATGAAATTCGCTTACTGCAGCTGCTCGACAATCTTATGCAAAACACTTGTCGTTACACCGACAGTGGCGGCCAATTACACGTACTGGTAAAGGAAAATAACGCGCAAATATCTATTGAGTGGGAAGACAGCGCCCCGGGTGTCAGTGGCATCGATATGCCCCACCTGTTTGACCGCTTGTATCGTGTCGATGCTTCACGCAATCGCGTCAAGGGTGGTTCTGGTTTGGGTTTGGCAATCTGCAAGAATATTGTGCACGCACATGAAGGCAGCATAACAGCCAGCCATTCCGTGCTTGGGGGGCTTAAACATACTATTATTTTCCCCATCCGCACCATTAACATCACTTAGGAAAAAAATTTTTCTGCAGGCTCTTGCGTTTGCCGTAACTCGCTGCAACCAGTAGACTAGAACGTACTGCAATTCTTATTTGCAACAGCCATACCAATCGATAAATGGTGCACCATGACGCAACACATCCTAATTGTTGAAGACGAAGTTAAACTGGCAACTCTACTGCAGGATTATCTGGTGCAAAGTGGCTTTCAAGTTGCACTCATACATGACGGAGCCCTGGTAGAGGATTGGCTCGCCAGTCATCAGACAAATCTGGTTTTGCTGGACATTATGTTGCCTAGCAAGAGTGGTGTGGAAATTTGCAAGGACATCCGTAAACATTCCCGCCTGCCTGTCATCATCATCACCGCCAAGGTCGACGAAATAGACCGCTTGCTCGGGTTGGAGCTGGGTGCCGATGACTACATTTGCAAACCCTTCAGTCCGCGTGAAGTAGTAGCTCGGGTAAAGGCGGTATTACGCCGCAGCATCAGCAATGAGAGCCCAGCTGCCCACGGCCTCAATCTGGATATCGACACTTACAAAGCCACGATCCATGGCATAGATTTACATTTAACCGCTGTGGAATTTCAGTTACTTAAAGTATTGTCCGATCAACCAGGCCGAATTTTTTCGCGCAGTGTGCTGGTCGATAAAATTTATTCTGATGGCCGCGTGGTTAGTGATCGCACCATCGATAGCCACATCAAAAAACTTCGCAAGAAAATAGATGCCCAGATAGCAGATGCAGAATTAATTCATTCCTTATATGCCGTCGGCTACAAATTTGAATGGCAAGGGTAGTGTAGTCTGCGACTACAATTAGTTAGAACTTGTAATTTGAATTTCCGTGTTAAGCCTCGTGAGTATTAAATGACTAGCAGTTCTATCCGCGCGCTCTGTCACAGCCTATTGTTGATTTTGGCACTTGGCTGCCCGCCATTGCATGCGCAGCCCTTGGATTTTGCAACTTGGTTGGCTCAATTACGTGCAGAAGCCAGTAGTCTTGGCATAAGCGAACCCACTCTCGCTGATGCCTTTGCAAGCGTTACTGAACCCCTGCCGCGGGTAGTTGAACTGGATCAGAGTCAACCCGAATTTGCGCAAACTTTTTCCGGCTACATCACTAATCGTTTAAGCGATGCCCGCATCGAGCGTGGTCGTCGTTTGCTGGTAGAGCATAAGGAACTGTTTGCCCGTATACAACGCGAGTACGGCGTGCAACCACACTATTTAGTGGCATTTTGGGCGCTGGAAAGTAATTTTGGAGACTTTACTGGTGGATTTTCGGTCATCAATGCGCTGGCAACTCTGGCTTATGATCCCCGCCGCGCCGATTTTTTCCGCCAAGAATTTTTAACTGCGCTGCGCATTATCGACGAAGGTCATATTGCCGCCGCAGACATGACAGGTTCCTGGGCTGGAGCGATGGGACAATGTCAGTTCATGCCGTCCACTTTTAACGCTTATGCAGTGGATGGTGATGGTGATGGCCATATTAATATCTGGAATTCATTGCCTGATATTTTTGCATCCGCCGCCAACTATTTGGCACGCATCGGCTGGGTAGATGACGAGCGCTGGGGCCGTGAAGTGGTATTGCCAGCTAATTTTGATTTTGCTCTGTCTGGCACCAGCAACAAGCTTACTGTAAGCGAGTGGAATGACATGGGCATCACCCGTGCCAATGGTTCAGCGTTGGGTGCTGCAGCCATAGAAGGTTCCATTATTGTGCCCGCAGGTGCCAATGGGCCGGCCTTCCTTGTCTACAATAATTTCCACACAATTATGGAATGGAATCAATCTACGTTTTATGCCATATCGGTCGGGCATTTGGCTGACCGCTTTATGGGTGAAGATCCAATCTTACATATGCCGGCGATTGAAGAACGAGCACTAACACGGGCGGAAGTGGAAGAATTGCAAACCCTACTTAACAACTTGGGTTTTGATGCTGGTACCCCAGATGGAAATGCGGGCTCCCTTACGAGGAGGGCTGTCAGGGAGTTTCAATTACGCTATCAACTTCCTGCTGATGGTTATGTTTCCTTCGAGATGTTGTCTGCAATGCGTAGCAAAATTCAATAAGCCTAGTAGTCAACCTTCTGCCAACACCTTCGATACCAAAGCGATCAGTGCGCTTGCGCTTTGCGGGTTAGACACCGGACGACCATTGAAATATAGGCTGGGAGTAGAACGCACCCCTGCTTGATTACCACCTCGCTGATCGGCCAATATCTTGGCGCGTATAGACGGGTCTTCGATTGCCTGTTTCAACATGACAATATCCAGCCCTAGCTGCTGTGCATATCCATCGAACAATTCTGTAGGATCTTCCACGTTGGTCCATAACGCCTGATTGCCATACAACACATCATGTATTTCCCAAAACTTGTTCTGCCGCCCAGCAGCCTCAGCATACAGCGCAGCCAGAAATGCATGGCGATGGGTGTCCAGCGGATAATGCCTAAACACTAGCCGTACCTTGTCACTAATCTGGGGCCAGGCTCTGCTGAATACCTGAGCTTCAATCTGGCAGGCAGGACATTGAAAATCGGCATATACGGTAATAGTCAGGGCAGCTTCCACATTGCCGCGCAGATGATCGGCTGAACCAACCACAGCGGGCGACAGCGTTTGCCCACGATTTATCAGCCCCACAAACAACACATATAAAATTAACGGCACCGCCAATACCAAACCTATTTTGGTAAGCAAACTTGAAACATGCTGTTTGCGCTTGGCTTCTTCCTGTTTTTCTTCTTTGTGTTTGCGTTTATCTTCTTTTTTGGCCGTCATACCGTTACTCCCAGGGACAATAACTTTGCCCACATTGCAGCTTTTAATTTACACACTGATCAGTAAGCCGATCTCTCCACGCGGCAGACTTGTATACAGGTAAGAGTAATGCAGGCTTGCTACAGGAACAAGCAAGCTTGCCATTAGCCATTAGCCCATTAGCTAGTAGTGGTTCAGTTTGAACTTGCTTTGGACTGGGCGGGTCACGCTACCTTCCTTATTTCCCAAGATATTTTTGTGCAAATATTGTGAAAATAAGAAAGATACTCAACATATGTAAAGGTGCATCCGAGTGAATCCAGTAGTATTAAACACAGTGAAGTTAGTGTTTTTCCTTGTTTAAGCTTGCTAATCACCTGCTAAACCAAAGACAATCGATGCCCGCTTCATTGCATTTTCTAGTTGGCCGCTTGTGATAGCACAGGTTGCTGAAACAGTACTGCCTATGTTGTGCAACGACACCGATTCAGAAATATATTTGTCAGTAAATTTATAAGAGGAACTTAATATGTTTGGCCGTTTTTTAATGTTGATAGCATGCCTTGGATTGTCCGCCACTTTGTGGGCGCAAACTGGCCATCCGGCTGATGGTTCTTGGTCCGGCGAGTTGACCGCTGGTTCCACCACAACCCGCCTCCGCTTGTTGATGGATGCCTTTAATGGCGAACTTAGTGGCACAATAAATCCGGGTCGTGATGCTGTTGAAATGACCAGCGTTGAATTGGACGCTCCAACTTGGACACTGACCGTTCACGCAAAAATGCCTGACGGTGACTTGGTTTTGACTGGTGTTCTCAGCAACCTTGGTTCATGGACTAACCGCAAATACATCGGCACCTATACCCAAGGTACTGCTAAAGGCAATTTTGAATTTACTCTTAATTGATTTGAACCAGATTAACCTGCAATGAAAATTGCTGGGATTTTAGAAAACGCATCAATTTAGGCTGTGATAAACTGCTCTGCGTGGTAGTAATAAACATAATAATCATCTTGAGCACATCTCAAGTTTTAGGAGAAACACTATGAATACCAAACTATTTGCACTTGCTGCTTTTGTGATGGGCGCCTTCGCATCCGCGCAAGTACTAGCGCACCACTCTTTCGCTGCTGAATTTGACTCCACTAAACCCGTCAATATCAAAGGTGCTGTAGTAAAAGTTGAATGGACCAATCCCCATACCTACTTTTACGTTGAAGTAGAAAACGCAGCAGGTGGTGTTGACACATGGGCTATGGAAATGGGCAGTCCTAATGGCCTGATGCGTCGTGGCTGGACCCGCAACACTCTGGAAATTGGTACCGAAATAATGATCAAAGGCACCCAGGCACGTGATGGCAGCTTTAAAGGCAACGTCCAAACAGTAGTCATTGCCGAAACCTGTCAAAAACTGTTTGCTGGCACCAGCCAACGCGATTTCGTGGAAGACGAAGCTGCTCCTGCTGAAAATTGCGGGCTCTGATTTACAAGCTCTGATTTAGGCAACTTTTATTCAGAAACAATCATTAGCATAAGACCCATTTTCTAGAGGTTATTTGTACACATGAATTTAAAACTTACATTACTGTCAGTGGCAACATTGGCAGGGCTACAATCGGTCACCACAGTGCAGGCGCAACCTCCGGGACGTGAAGATCAACCACGCACAGAAGCACCACACCTAGAAGATGGCACCATCGACCTTGGTGGAAACGGCGTCTGGAGCCTACCTTGGGTAACAGACTTTGCGGTACGTATGCCAAATCACAAAGAAGGCGAATTCCCGCCAATGCTGGCTTGGACCAAAGCCATGTTCGATTACAACGAAGCCAACAGCGTTAAATACGATCCAGAAGGTTTTTGTCTGCCGCCTGGTGGCCCACGTTCTATGGGCACACCCTATCCGGCAGAAATTATCCAAGACGGTGATCGCATAATTATTGTATTTGAAGGTGGCGGGCACGTTTGGCGCGAAATTCACATGGATGGTCGGCCTCATCCCGAAGGCGACGCACTTAACCTGACTTATTTCGGTCATTCTGTTGGTCACTACGAAGGAGACGTCCTAGTTGTAGATACCGTTGGTTTTAACGAAAAAACTTGGTTGGATTTCGGTGGCTACATGCATACCGATCAGTTGCACACGGTGGAACGCTTCTCCCGTCCTTTCAAAGAAGTATTGCATTACGAAGCCATGATTGATGATCCAGGCGCCTATAGTGCCAACTGGAATGTAGCATGGGATATTAACTGGTCTGACGGCCAGGAACTGACTGATTACGTTTGTCAGGAAAACAACAAGTTCTTGCTCGACATGCACGATGATTTGGGCCTGCCCTTCTTCGAGAAATCTACTGGATTGTAACTATTTATTGTTACTGCTCGTCGTTACAGTACAAAAGCTTCATAAAAAACCCGGTCTTAACCGGGTTTTTTATGCAAAATTGATTAGCAATCAAAGTGAATGTTACTTGTTATGACACAACTTATTTGACAGCAAGGCCTATACCGCAAAAGCCGGCTCTGCTTGTTCTGTATTGAGTCGACTTTTTTCTTGTTGCTGAATATGCCACATACTGGCATACAAGCCCTGCTCAGCAAGCAAACTTGTGTGAGTTCCACTTTCTACAATACGGCCCTTATCCAGCACTAGGATGCGATCTGCATCCACCACTGTTGACAGGCGATGTGCGATCACAAGACTAGTATGCCCTAAAGCCAACTCACGGATAGCTTCCAAAATTCCACGTTCAGTTTTACTATCGAGTGCAGAAGTAGCCTCATCAAAAACCAGAATTGAAGGATTTTTTAGAATTGTTCTGGCAATTGCAACCCGCTGTTTTTCACCACCAGAAAGTTTAAGACCACGCTCCCCAACCATGGTTTGCGCACCCTCGGCTAGTTGGCTAATAAAGTCACCAAGCTGAGCTAAACGGATGGCCTCCCAAACAGCTGATGAACTCGCCTCGGGATTGCCATACTGTACGTTGTTGAAGATGGTATCGTTAAATAACACCGTGTCTTGCGGCACTATTCCTATTGCCCTACGCACAGATAATATTTGCAAATTACGAACATCCACTCCGCCAACTTTTATAACACCAGCATTACAGTCATAGAACCGGAACAATAATTTTACCAGCGTGGATTTGCCCGAACCACTTGCACCTACTACTGCCACTTTTTCACCTGGCGCTATCTTAAAACTGATATCTGTAAGAATTTCGCGTTCGGCTGAATATCGAAAACTGATTTTATCGAATACCACTTCTAGCAATCCTGCTTGCAACTCAACAGCATTGCTTACTTCATCAATGGTGGTTTTTTCGGCTAACAAATCAAACATTTTCTCGATGTTGGTTAATGCACCCTTTATTTCTCTATACACGAATCCTAAAAAATTAAGCGGAATGAACAGCTGCATCATAAACGTGTTGATCAAAACAAAATCACCCAGCGACATGGTATTTGTGGCAACACCGCGAGCAGCAAGCCATAACATGGCAGTCATGGTAATTGCCACAATTGCTGCTTGGCCACCATTTAGAGCAAATAAACTGATCCTGCTGTTACGTTTGGCTTGTTCCCATGTGGCCAGTTCCCGGTCGTAATGATCTGCTTCATATTGTTCGTTGGTAAAATATTTAACTGTTTCATAATTGAGCAAACTATCAACAGCCCGATTGTTGGTTGCAGAATCAGCCTTATTCATATCACGCACAAACTGCGTTCTACGCTCGGTAGCTACCACCGAAAAAGTGCCATAACACATAACTGCAAAAAATATTATGCCTGCAAACGCCACCCCGTAATTTATGAAAAAGATACTGATTACTATCACCAGTTCAACCACTGTCGGGAGAATATTGAAAATCATAAATCGTAATAGAAAACTGATTCCGGAAGTGCCACGCTCTATATCGCGAGACAAAGCACCAGTACGACGATTGAGATGAAAATCCAGGTCAAGCGCATGTAGATGATTAAATGTTTGTAAACTGATACGACGGATGGTGCGTTCAGTCACGCGACCAAACATGGTGTCACGGATTTCATTGAACAACACATTCATGAAGCGCGCCAAACCGTAAGCGAGAATCAATGCGGTCGGAACAGCCATCATGACAGTCGTAGCTGCAATGTCAGGAGTATTTTCCAGACCCTCCACGATGTATTTTAGAAGAAATGGCAGGCTTATTGTGGCCGTCTTTCCCAGCGCCAAAAACCCAAAGGCCAGGGCAGTTCGTAGTCGGTGCTCTAACAAATAGGGCACAAGCATTCGTAATACATGCCATTTCATATCCATGCCGGAAATGTCGGTTGCCATTGGCTTGGGCATTGTGGAACCTCGGCTTAGTTAGGCAGCCCTTTGACGTGCCTGAAGGCAAATTCCGCAGAATTCTGTAGACGGTTTCTTACACTACTTTCAATCCCTTTACTGTCCAGACCACATTGCGCAAGCATGTCAGCGGCACGGCCATGCTCCAAAAATTCGTCTGGCAAACCGAGATTCAACACGGCTACTTTCAAATTCTGAGCGAGCAGAAATTCATTCACACCAGAACCAGCCCCACCATTGATCACATTTTCTTCGACTGTTACCAATAACGAATGTGATTGCGCCAATTTTTTTAGCAAATCTGTATCCAGTGGCTTTACAAACCGCATGTCCACCACAGTAGCATCAAGCTGATCTGCTGCAGCCAATGCTGTTTTCAACAAAGTACCGAATACTAACAATGCCGTGCCAGAACCTGACCTGACGACTAGAGCCTTGCCAATTTCAAGCATAGAAAAAGTATTATTTAAAACACACCCTGTTGCCTTGCCACGCGGATAACGCACAGCAGCAGGGCCAGCATAGTGATAACCAGTGTAGAGCATGTTGCGAGTTTCATTTTCGTCACTCGGTGTCATCACTAGCATGTTGGGTAGGCAGCGCAGGTAACTCAGATCGAAACTACCCGCATGCGTCGGACCGTCTTCACCAACCAGACCCGCTCTATCGAGAGCAAACAACACATCCAGATTTTGTAAGGCCACGTCATGGATCAACTGGTCATAAGCACGTTGCATAAATGTGGAATATATCGCTACTACAGGCTTCAGACCTTCACAAGCCATGCCAGCCGCCAAGGTCACGGCATGTTGTTCTGCAATTCCCACATCAAAAAACTGGGTGGGAAATTGTTCTTCGAAGTCGCGCATTCCAGAGCCTTCTCCCATGGCAGGTGTAATGGCCATAAGCGCAGTATCAACCGTTGCCATTTCACATAACCAGTCGCCAAAAATTTTGGAATAAGTCGGGGTAAGGTTCATGGCAGCCGGGATTTTCTCAGCTTGCGGAACGAGTTTATTCAATGCGTGCATGCCGTAAGGGTCATCTTCAGCTTGCTGAAATCCTTTACCCTTGCGGGTAACGACGTGCAATAAAAGTGGCCCCTTGAGATCTTTGATGTTGCGCAAAATTTCAACCATTCCGTGCATGTCGTGGCCATCAATCAGACCAATATAGTTAAATCCTAACTCTTCAAAAATGGTTGCAGGCGACACCATGCCCTTCATGTATTCCTCAGCGCGATGCGCTGCTTTCATCGCGGGCGGCAAGCCACGCAACACACGCATACTGCCTTCACGCAGAAAATTGTACGGTTTACTTGCCCACATACGGGCAAAGTAACTGGACAGTCCACCCACATTACGCGAGATAGACATGTTGTTGTCGTTCAACACCACCAAGATGTCGCCCCCCAGTTCGCCAGCATGATTTAGGGCTTCAAAAGCCATGCCCGCAGTCATAGCGCCATCACCGATTACTGCGACAACCTTGCGATCATTCTGCTGTTTTTGGGCAGCTATCATCATTCCCAGGGCAGCACTAATGGAAGTGCTGGAATGCCCAACCCCAAACGTATCGTATGGACTTTCTTTGCGAGAATTAAAAGCAGCGAGGCCGCCTGCCTGTCGCATGGTCAACATAAGTTCGCGTCGTCCAGTAAGAATTTTGTGCGGATAACTTTGATGCCCCACATCCCATACCAAGCGGTCGTGCGGGGTATTGAATACAAAATGCAATGCAATTGTGAGTTCAACCACACCCAGCCCGGCCCCTAAATGACCACCGGTTTTACCAACACAATACAGCAGGTATTCACGCAATTGGCTGGCGAGCTCCGGCAGGAGTGAAACGTCCAGATTTCGCAAATCATGTGGACTGTTTACCGTATCAAGCAGCGGAGTTAAAGGTCGAGTTATGGGAATATTGTCAAACATGGGAATCAATAATACCGGTAGGAACACTTACAATTGCAGGCGTACATTCTAACGTAAAGGACATAAGCAGTCTGTGTTGATACTTTCATGATTTACGACTCACAACAAAGTGAGCCAACTCGCGCAAAGGATCGGCACAGGCAGAAAAATCCTGCAGTAATAATTCGGCTTGGGCAGCACACTGTTGCAAACGTGTTTTGGCTACCTGCATGCCGAGTATGGAAGGATAAGTGGGTTTGTTACGCAGTGCATCTTTGCCCTGTTGCTTACCACTGATACTACTGGCAGCTTCCACATCGAGAATATCGTCTTGAATCTGGAAAGCGAGACCCAGCAGATTTGCAAAGTCTCTTAATTTTTCCAATTGCTCTGGAGTCGCTATATTGGTGCTGAGCGCTCCTGTAACGACACTTGCCGTAATTAATGCACCAGTCTTACATATGTGCATTTTACTTAGTGCTGTTTCATCAAGTGTAAGGCCGGTAGCCGCAATATCCAGTGCTTGACCCGCCACCATGCCCTGCCAACCACTGGCACGAGTAAGTTCAGTCAGCATCTGTAAGCGGATGCCATTTCCACATGCAAGTTGCTCTGCAGTGGTCAACAGTTCAAACGCGAGAGTTTGTAGAGCATCTCCAGCCAGTATGGCGGTCGCTTCACCATATACGACATGGCAAGTGGGCTTTCCCCTGCGCAATACATCATTATCCATCGCAGGCAAGTCGTCATGGATTAGTGAATAGGCGTGTATCAATTCAACAGCACAAGCTGGAATATCCGCACACTCATGCTCACCGCTCACTGCTGCTGCTGATGCATAGGCCAGCAGCGGCCTTAATCTTTTGCCCCCTTTGAGCACGGCATAACACATAGCATCCCGCAATGAATCCGGTACTTGTTTTTGGCTCAGACATCGCTGTAGTTGCGCATCAATACGCCGCTGCCAAACTGGCATTAATCTTTGGATATTGCTTGTCACTCAGCCCTCATCCCCCGCATCTACAAAGGGTTCCGAGGCCGGCAATTTGCCCCCGGTTACCAGCAAGTTTACCTTTTGCTGCGCCTGCTCCAATGCTACCTGACATTCCCGCGTGAGTTTGATGCCCTGCTCAAACGCTTGGAGCGATTCTTCGAGGCTGAGTTCACCGGCTTCCATGGCCTCTACTAAAGTACTCAGACTGCTGAGCGCTTCTTCAAAATTAAATTTGCTGGTTTTTCGCGTCATGTGATTCTCTTTAAAACAAGAAGTTCTTGCATTGGCTAGAGTAGGGCAATCAACCACAATCCATACTGGCTGATTACTTCAGGAAACAACTGCCGTGAATGCTAAAGCCATCCGGGCATGAACACAACGCAAGTAAAATCTCAAAAGTGGTTCAGTTTGAATTTTACTTATTCAAGACATAAATGTGGCCATGGTGGCCGCCCCCCCCTGCTAAACTCAAACTGAACCGCCTCCACATTCCTGGGTTGCAGCCGAGCAAGGTAAACTGCGATTCAGCCTCTCGTTTATATAGTTGTGGCAAGCTCGGCGAGAAGGACTTACTAGGATGAAAGCCCTAAACTCGGGGGCATGAAACACTACAATTCCAGCAAAAACCATTGATATTGCAGACAGGAGTCAAACTACATGGCACAATAGGGCGGCTTGTAAAGGGTGTAGAACTACCCGAATACAGAGCCAACTAACTTAATACCGATGTTCAACTGAACCAGACAGATGGGGAAAACATTCATGAAAAAAATCTTGCTTACCGGAGCTTTCGTCCTGAGCTCATTGATGTCCTTAACCGCGGTAGCTGCAGCAGCTCCTACTCCAGAAGAAGAAGCCCTTGCAAATATTACGCGCCGCCAGGCAGTATTCAAATTGTTGTCATTTGCCAACGGCCCACTCGGCGCCATGGCTCGTACCGCTCCTTACGATGCGGCTGCAGCTAAAACCGCAGTAGAACGTGTTGCAATGCTTGCATCCATGATCCCTGAGGTTACTGCTGCTGACACAAGCGGCCCCGCCAGTGCCGGTATCAAAACCCGCGCTTCCAATACTATCTGGGCCAACAAAGCTGATTTCGACAAATTGGCCGCCGACCTTGGTGCTGGCGCTGTTGCCGCACTGGAAATCCTGAACACTAAGGGTGAAGCCGGTGTCAAAGATGCAGTTGCTGCGATTGGTCCAAAATGCGGTGCTTGTCACGACCGTTTCCGCATGGATTGATCTAAAGAAAGAGTTTTGCCGTTATAAACAAACGCCCCTTAATCCGGGCGTTTTTTTTGTCTTTTTTTTGATTTGGATCAGGTTTTTTATCAGCAATCTTAGCCGCCCGATTTTGCCATGATGAATAGCCACCCTCTCTTACATGGTTTATTCGACCGGGGTTGGGGCAGCTGCGTCAGTAACACGCGTAAAGAAGGCAGCATAGGCATTTTGATCTTCTTCTGTTAATAAACTTGTGTGTTTAATTACATCCTCCATCTCACCGCCGACAAAATCAAAGTTTGCAGTCATCCCCAACTGTAACAAGCCGACAAAATCTTCCTCAGTCCAGCCCGAGAGTTTCGCAGGGCTAATCTCGGGAGAGATATCCTCGCTGCCGGCAAATTCATTGGTAAGTTGCATCATGCCCAGGCTATTGCGTGGAGTATGACATTCGCCACAATGGCCAAGGGCACGCGCTAGATAAGCACCACGTTGTATTTGTGGATCATTACCAACTGCTGGTGGTGTACCTTCGAGAATACCGGCCAAAATATTCCAGCCGGCCATCATCCAGCTAAATTGCCATGCAGGCAGAGCGTGGTCAGCAACCTCATTACTGAGCGCAGGAATTGCTTGTAAATAGGCAGCTAAATCCAACACCTCAGCATCACTCATATTTTTATAGGTGCGATAAGGAAAGGCAGGCCAATAGAACCCACCGCCTGGACTGCGACCGTGTTTTAGTGCCAGTAAAAAATCTTTGCCAGTCCAACCGCCAATTCCCGTTGCGATATCGGGAGTGATATTTGGCACCCGGAAAGTCCCGCCAAAAGGGGATTCAATCTCATAGCCACCACTGGGACCATCAGCACCCTCAAGTTGATGGCAAGCACCACATCCACCGGCATGATAAATATATTCACCACGAGCTATAGTGGCGGCATCAGTGGCAATTGCGGGATTGCCCACCATAGGTATTCCAAACACCCAATAAAGCAAGCCCAGTACTACAACACCGAGAGCTAGCAGTATTTTATTTCGTATCTTCATTGCTGATTTCCTGATTAATGACTTGAATTTGGCTTACTTCAAATTGTATAAATTTAGCTCGGCACCTTTTTTGCGGGTCAGAACTCTACCAAGCAAATATGAAAGCAATAGGTAAAATATAACAACTCGCCCTTCCCACTTGCTGATTACTTTTGCGCCGACTCTGCCGCAGTTTTCCTATCTTGTTGTTGTTTTTTTAGGGCCAGTTTTTGCGCCCTGTGTTGTTGAATACTCAAAGTAGCATCTGCACCCAAATGACTTTCACCGCGCGCTGCAGCAAGTTCCATCTGCCGTTGTCGTTCGCGAAAATTACGCAACCGTTCCGCGTCATTACACCCATAACAGCGTGGGCAGCTGACCCCTTTTTCATACTGTGAATTTTTTTTGTCTGCCTCGGTGATAGGCAAACGACAAGCATGACATTGATCGTACCCCCCTTTTTCAAGGTCATGGTTAACAGCGACCCTATTATCAAAAACAAAGCACTCTCCCTGCCAGAGAGATTGGGCAGCCGGCACTTGTTCCAAATATTTAAGAATGCCTCCCTTAAGGTGATAAACCTCCGAAAAACCCAGCTCTTTCAGATAGGCGGTTGATTTTTCGCAGCGAATTCCACCGGTGCAAAACATAGCAATTTTTTTATGGATAGTAGGATCAAGATGTTGCTGCACATAGTCAGGAAATTCGCGGAACGAATCGGTATGCGGATTGATTGCACCCGCGAAAGACCCTATCTGAACTTCATATTCATTGCGGGTGTCGATCAACAGTACTTCAGAGTCAGCGATTAACGCATTCCAGTGGATAGCTTCAACATGTGTCCCCACTTTGCGGTTGGGATCTATGCCCTCCACACCCATAGTAACGATTTCTTTTTTCAGCTTTACCTTGCTCCGGTAAAAGGGAATTTCATCATCAAACGATTCCTTGTGATCTAGATCTTGCAAACGCGGATCTGATTTAAGCCAGGTCAGCACCGCATCGATCCCAGCACGGGTTCCTGCAACAGTACCGTTAATGCCTTCCGCTGCCAGCAGCACAGTGCCTTTAACACCGTGTTTTTGCATAACCTCGAGTAAAGGAGCCTGCAAAGCCTGATGCTTGTCGAGAGTCACAAAATGATAGAGCGCGCAAACGACAATGGGCGATGGCGTGGTGGACATGTTTGTTCCTGTTGCGAATCGGATCGTAAATCCGGAGCGATAAGTATTATAACCGGCAGCTTAAAGAGGGCAAAACTAGAAGCTTTCAAGCCTTCATCAATTGATCCAGAGCAAAGCACCCTGCTAACTGTGCAAAATCGACAGGCGATGGCAGAAACGGAATTTCACCCAATAATTGAGTTGCCAGTTGTGCCTGTAAAGTGTCTCTGTTTTCCTCATAACACACCATGTCTGGATCTAGCCGATTGGCAACCCAGCCTGCAATATGCAGCCCATCTCGATATATTGCTTCAGCCGTAAGCAAGGCATGATTAAGACACCCCAACTTCATTCCGACCACCAGAATTACTGGTATTTTAAGTTGTTTTACCAGGTCGGACATATATTCCTGATCATTTAGTGGAACGCGCCAGCCCCCAGCACCTTCGATTAAGGTGAGATTTGCACGATGCATCATCACCCCTCGACAGAATCCGGCCAGCCGTTCGACTGGTAGCCGCTTGTTATTTTTTTTTGCTGCAATATGCGGCGCCATTGCTTGGGAAAAACACACCGGGTTAACTTGTTCATACGGCAACTGGAAAGTACTAGCCGCCTGCAACAGCAAAGCATCCTTATTGCGTAAGCCCCCGGCAGTCATACTGGCACCGGCAGCGACAGGTTTGATTGCAGCCGTTGAATAACCTGCCAAAGCGGCCGCCTTGAGCAAGGCACAACACACTAGAGTTTTACCTGCGTCAGTGTCAGTGCCCGTAATAAAAAAACTTTTGCGTAGATCGGTCATAGTAGTGGAAATGAAATCCAGACAGTGCGTGTTAACAACTCGTTAAACCCCATTTACGGTTTTTGTAAATGGAGGAAAAACACCTCATAGGTTACTGCTGTCACATTGTTCGATGACTGAGCTTGCTCGAAAGCCAGCTCTGCAGCTGCAAAATTTTTGCGGGTGGTCAGCCGCGTACTTTGTTGCTGGTTCATGTTGTGAGCTCCCAGCCCCTTGAGCTCTGCGGCGAGGGCGCGTAATGACGGGTAACCGCGCTGCACACTAAGCACCTTGCTGTAGCAGCTAAAGCCTACCTGTTGTGCTTGTTGCTGCAAAAAATGCAGAGGCACGAACTCGTTTACATGCACCTGAGTGTCAACTTTTGCCCACGCTGCTCGGACTTCACGCAAAGTCTGTGGTCCAAAAGTGCTGAGCAAAACCGAACTGCCGCTGCGCGTGATCCGCAACAACTCACTAAAAAATACTGCGTAATTTGCGCACCACTGCATACTGAGATTCGACACAACCAAATCAAAGAGATCATTTGCCAGCGGTAGCGCCTGAGCATCACTACAGACCAACGCCAGTTCGTTTATCTGTAGCGCTCTTGTTGTTTGCAACATAGGCAGTGCCAGATCGAGCGCCAAGAGCCTGCTCTCAGGGAAGAGTTGCCGCAATTTTTTGCTGCAATACCCTGTGCCACAACCAAGATCAAGGCCGTGCATAACGGGCTTAAACTGCGGAATAAATGCCAATAACTCGTCTGCTACTTGCCGTTGCAAATCAGCATGGTCATCGTAATGAATGGCGGCTTTGCCAAAGGAGCGGGCAATTTTTAAGCGATCAATAGTGGTGAAGGCACGCGTTTGCGCAGGGGTATCAGTATCTTGCATGTGTACTTCTTCAAATTTACTCACACGGATTGATTCGCGTGAGAACGAATGGTCGGGGCAAGCTGTTCCAGTGCATCCAGTAAGTGTTGCAACTGCGCCATGGAATGTGCAGCACTGAGTGTGACCCTTAAACGTGCACTGCCTAGCGGCACTGTGGGAGGTCGAATGGCTGGCACCAGCAAACCATGTGTTTCAAGAATATGGCTCACTGCCAAAGCTGCGGTAGACGAACCCAGCAGCAAGCCCTGAATGGGAGTTGTCGATGGCATAAGGGGCAGAGCGAGTTCCAAGCAGCGCTGCCGAAATTTTTCGATCAATTGCCTTAAATGCTCGCGGCGCCAATTTTCACCTTGCAGCAAACGTAAACTGCATCGAGTTGCTTCCGCCACTGCAGCTGGCAGTGCAGTGGTATAAATATAAGGACGACAAAACTGAATGAGTGTTTCAATTAATGCTTCACTGCCAGCAACAAATGCACCCGCAGTGCCAAACGCCTTACCTAGCGTGCCCACCAAAATAGGCAGTCGGTTTTCATCAACAACAACCCCTTGCTCACGCACTGCTTCTGACAATCCACCACCGTGAGTGCCCAGAAATCCAAACCCATGGGCATCATCCAGCATTACTAAAGCCTGCTGCTGCTCAGCCAAATCCAGCAAATTTGCCAGCGGTGCTACATCTCCATCCATGCTGAACACACCATCACTGACGATTAATCGTAAACCTTCGCCATCAACAATTTGTAATAAAGTAGCTAATTTGTCGAGATTGCCATGAGGGTAACGCTTGAAGTGCGCATTACTGAACAAGCCCCCATCAAGCAATGAAGCGTGATTGAGTTTGTCTTCAAACACATAATCATTCTTGCCCAGCAGACATGAGATAACGCCCACATTGGCCATATAGCCACTGGAAAACAGCAAGGCTCGACTTCTGCCGGTAAACGCTGCTAGCTCTTCTTCGAGTGCGTGATGAGCGGTGCTGTGGCCAGTCACCAAATGTGACGCGCCACTGCCAGCACCATATTTATCCAGGCCGTGTTTGAAGGCTTCTATCACCTCGGGATGATTCGCCAACCCTAGATAATCATTACTGCAGAACGCCACAAAACTTTGCTTACCGCAGAACACTTCCGGCGCTTGCGGCGAAGCAAGTATGCGGCGCGACCGATATAAATGCTCCGCTTTGCGCTCTTGCAAGCGATCGGTCAAGGTACGGGTAAAACTGTTCACGCAAGACTCCACTTGTCAGTGTGTTGCGGTAGCATCGTAATAAACAGGGATATTGGCCGACTCTGGCACAGCAGCAAACTCGGGTGAACTACTGTCCCTGACTTCGGGATGAATGCCCAACCGTGCAAACAACGCCATATCATCATTGGCCAGCGGGTTGGAGGTGGTCAGCAATTTGTCACCGTAAAAAATGGAATTGGCACCAGCAAAGAAACACAAGGCCTGCATCTGATCGTTCATCTGCTCACGCCCTGCCGACAACCGCACGTGTGACTTCGGCATCAGAATACGCGCAACCGCAATCATACGAACAAAATCGAAGGGATCCAGATCGGCAACATTTTCCAAGGGCGTGCCTTTGATCTTGACTAGATTATTAATGGGTACACTGTGGGGGTGTTGGGGCAGATTTGCCAGTTCGCGTAAAAACCCGCTACGGTCACGCGCACTTTCACCCATTCCTACAATGCCACCGCTGCATACTTTGATCCCGGCCTCACGCACAAGCGCAAGTGTATCCAGGCGTTCTTCAAACTTACGTGTGGTTATGATTTTGTCGTAGTACTCGCGGGAGGTGTCGATGTTATGGTTGTAATAATCGAGGCCTGCTTCTGCCAGTGCCTGGGTTTGCTCTTGATCGAGTTGGCCCAGTGTCATGCAGGTCTCAAGACCAAGTGCGCGTACCCCTTTGACCATAGCCAGCACCGCTGGAAAATCTTTCCGCGAAGGATGTTTCCACGCCGCACCCATACAAAACCGTGACGCGCCATTAGCCTTGGCGCGCTGCGCTTCTTCTAATACTTTTTCCACTGCTAGTAATTTTTCTTTCTCCAGTTCGGTGTTGTAGTGACCACTTTGTGAACAATATTTACAATCTTCGGGACACGCACCTGTCTTGATCGAAAGTAAAGTACTGACCTGTACCGCATTCGGATCGAAGTGCAAACGGTGAGTGCTGTGTGCCTGAAATAACAGGTCGTTGAACGGGAGTTGAAACAGAGCATCAATTTCGTGATTGTGCCAATCGTGACGCGGGAGGACAGACATGTTGATTCCTAATTCTTTGTAAGCAACTTAGCTTTGTGAGCAAAAAAGTTTCGGGAGCAGCTTAACTTTGAAAGCAGAAAAGCTGGCAGCTTGCACCTTCTGTACTAGACTGAAGGCGCTGCCGCGACCCTTAAGTGAGGGTAGTGCGGTAAGTAAATGGATTTTCCCTACTTGCAGGCAATGGTAGTGCGCCTCTCGCCTATGTCAACCAGACTGCTTAACAAAGTTTCTATATGGCTAAAAAACATACAATATTTCCTTTTGCCGGGTGTTTGTGTGGCCTGCCACCAACCCAGCCATACCCAATTTGATCTATGCCAGGCATGCCATGCCAGCTTTATTCCTATCGAACATCCTTGTCTAGGCTGCGCTTTGCCGCTGCCGCCCGACTCTACAACTCATAAGCTGTGTGGCAAGTGTCTGCGTAAGGACGCTTATATTCAAACCACTGTCGCAGGGTTTGCCTACCAACTCCCGGTAAAAACCTTAATTAGCCAATATAAATATCAAGCCCGGCTGCAGCATGGCCGTGTATTAACAACCCTGCTGCTGGCTCAAATACGCCAGTTCTATCAGGATAGTCAGCTGCCCGCTGTCCTGTTGCCAGTGCCTTTGCACCCCATCCGCTTGCGTGAAAGGGGTTATAACCAGGCCCTGCTGATAGCACAGCAACTGGGTGCAGAATTAGGGATCCCCGTGCTACCGAATTTATTACAACGGGTCAGGCACACCGCCGCCCAACAAGGCTTGAATGCAAAACAACGCAAACGAAATCTGCGCGGTGCTTTTGCACTGGCACCGAATGCATTAGAACTTGGCTACTCCTCAGTTGTGATAATCGATGATGTGGTAACCACAATGAGTACCGTAACTGAACTGGCCCGGTTGCTGCACAAACACAGTCATACCGAACTCCAGGTGCATGTGTGGTGTTTGGCAAGAGCCTAAACCCACACTTGTAATCCGTGCTTGCAGTGTATTTACTTGCCAGCCACTACTAGCCCTAAACAGCGTGACACTGACCCGCCATGATCGATCTGGATTTTGATCGCCAGCACCTCTGGCATCCCTACACTTCCATGCAAGAACCGCTACCGGTATATCCTGTAATAGGCGCATCAGGTGTTCGTTTGGAACTGGAAAATGGCACCACATTGATCGATGGCATGGCCTCCTGGTGGAGCGCAATTCACGGGTACCGGCAGCCAGTGCTGGATGCTGCAGTTACAGCCCAATTGGGACTTATGTCGCATGTGATGTTTGGGGGTCTTACCCACGCACCCGCCATTGAACTGGGCAAATTATTGGTCGAGTTAACGCCAAACGGACTCGACAAAATATTTTTGTGCGACTCCGGTTCTGTGAGTGTGGAAGTGGCAATCAAGCTAGCCCTGCAGTATTGGATCAGCTTGGGGCAGCATTCCAAATCAAAGTTGCTGACCATTCGCAAGGGCTACCACGGTGACACTTTTGCGGCGATGGCAGTGAGCGATCCAACGACGGGTATGCATCATCTATTTAATGCAGTGCTGCAACCACACTTGTTTGTGACAGAACCCCAAACTCCCTTTGGTGAAATTTGCCCAGCAGCCGAACTGAACGAAATGCGAAATGTGTTGGCTACCCAATATCAAGTGCTGGCAGCGGTTATTCTCGAACCCATCGTGCAGGGTGCAGGCCGTATGTATTTTTATGCAGCTGACTATCTGCGGCAGGTCCGCCAACTCTGCGACGAATATGGCGTGTTATTAATTGCCGATGAAATCGCCACCGGCTTTGGCCGCAGTGGCAAGATGTTTGCCTGTGAACACGCTGGTATCACGCCTGATATTCTTTGCCTGGGCAAAGCTCTCACTGGTGGTTATATGACCCTCGCTGCGACTTTATGCACAGGTGACATCAGTACAGCTATTTCGCATGCTGGTGGCGTGTTTATGCACGGCCCCACTTTTATGGCCAACCCGCTGGCATGTGCTGTAGCTGTAGCGAGTATAAACTTGCTGCTTACTTCACCTTGGCAACAGCGTATTGCCGCTATTGAGGCGCAACTGTGGCACGAACTGGGTCCATGCCGTGACAGCACCCAGGTCAAAGATGTACGGGTTTTAGGCGCAATGGGAGTGGTCGAAATGCGTACACCGGTCAATATGGCCCAAGCACAGCAGTTTTTTGTTAAACGTGGCGTGTGGATTCGGCCTTTCGGCACTTTAGTCTATGTAATGCCGCCCTACATCATCAAATCAGACGAACTGAGTCAGCTCACAGCCGCAATCCTTGAGTTTACCCAAGCCCCCTCTGCCCGTTAGAATGCGCCCCCATATTTGAACCCCATTTCTCCTTCCCTTAAAGGTACTTAGCTGTGTCCACTGAAACCAACAACGTCACTAAATTTCTGACCAACTGTTCTCTGGAGGTCACACCTAACGGCGCCAAAAAAGTTGAAGATTTCCGCACACTACTGCGCCCTGGCACAACCGTGTATGTCACCTTCTTGCCGGGTTCTGATATCGCCGATACTGTTGCCACGGTTAAACGGCTTGCCCTTGAAGGCATGAAACCCGTGCCCCACTTTGCCGCCCGCTCTATTCCCACCCTGAAATTTTTTGAAGAGAATCTTAAAATCATGCAGGGCGAAGCAAAGGTTGATGAAGCTTTGCTGATTGGTGGCGGTGTTGATAACCCCGTTGGAGATTTTTCCAGCTCCATAGAAATTTTGCGCACCGGTCTGTTTCAAAAATACGGCATCATGAAATTAGGCGTGGCAGGGCATCCTGAAGGATCTCCCGACATCCCCCCCGCTGATGTGACCAAAGCGTTGCTAGAAAAAAATGCTTACGCCAAAGAACACGGTATCAACATGTACATAACAACCCAGTTTTGTTTTGAAGCTGCTCCCATCATCGAATGGGATCGCAGAATTCGCGCAGAAGGCAACACACTGCCAATCCATATCGGCATTCCAGGACTGGCCACCATCAAAACTTTGTTAGCTCACGCCACTGCCTGCGGTATTGGCCCGTCCATGCGTATTATCACCAAACAAGCCGCCAATATTGCGAAGCTGTTGACCACACGTATGCCCGACAAAATCACCCGCGATCTGGCGCGTTATCAGGCCGAAGATCCGAACTGCGGCATTACTCAGTGCCATCTGTACCCGCTCGGAGGTTTAGCAAAATCTTCCAAGTGGCTGTATGCAGTAATGGATGGCCAATTCGTTATGAATGAAGAAGGCTTTGATCTGACCATTGAAATATAGTTGTTTACGAAACCTAAATTCAATAAGGGAACAAGCGTGAACCAAATTATCAGTAAAGGGTTAATGCGGATTTTACTTGCTGGTGTATTTATATGTGCACATGCAGGCAGCAAGGGCCAGACACTGCAAAATGGCCCCAACTTTACCCTCGGTGGATTCAAGTTAGCCCAAGTCCACAAAGGTGAGTCAACCTATGACCCCTATGTATTACAACGGGCTTTTTCCTTTGGCTACGATGAACCAGTCCGGGAAGGCTTGGTCGATGTCAGAATAAGCATCAATGAAGCGGGCAAGGTAACAGAGGTTGAAGTATTGGACGGCTTCTACGATGCGGCCTTTTTAGAACTTGCAGTAAAAGGAATGCAGGAAAGTACTTTTACCCCAGGTACTGTAGCGGGCGTGGCGGTTGCTTGGCCGAAAATGGACATGCGTATTATAGAACGGGGTGCCTTTGCCCCCGGGATTTCCGAAGACTTAAAACCGGAATACGCAAACTTGTTGCGATTGGAAAGTGACAAAAAATTTGCAGAAGCCGAAGCTTTAGCTAAACTCTTGCTCGCTACAAAAGCTGTCTATCTGTTCGAATATGCCCTTATACAAGATCAATTGACGAATATTTATATTGCAACCGAGCGTCCCCATGAGGCTCTGATCGCGAGTCGCAATGCCACAGCACGCAGCATGGCAATCAGGCCTTCAGTACGGCCTGACTCTCGCATCGAGGTAAATGATAGTCTCTATACGGATGAATTTTTGGACCCAGCAAGCTATGGTATAGCGATGGAAAAACGATTTGTTCTGGCGCTTGCCAACAACCAGACGGGTGAAGCTCTGCAGATTTACAAAATCCTCGAATCCAAAGCCAATGTGAGTAACGATCCATCCCTGCTTGCAGATTTGACTCCCAAAGTTGCCGAACTCAATCAGGCACTTAATTTGGAACAACCGATTGGCTCAACAGTTAAACTCATTCACGGTTCGTGGTCTTTTGTTACTTCTACACGCAGAGTAATGGGAATCACCGGATTGCAGGGATCAGTCGATTACATCGATATGGTCTGCGCTAACAGCGCCAAGAAAAGACTAGCATTTAAAAATGATTTTGAATGGAAGATCCCAGACGCACTGAAAAACTGCACCTTGGAATTTCAGGGCACCGCCGACAGCCAGTTTTTGCTATATGAATACCTAAATTAAAAATGCGCTATAACCACAACCGGCATTACAGCGCATTTATTTTTTTGCTTTTTATTAGTTGCTTCTTAGCTTTTAATTAAAAGCCACTCAAGTCAATTTCTGCGACTGCAGAAACGGCCGTCAGCGCACAACCAAGCCCAAACAGGACTGAGGTAATTTACTTTTTACGGAAGTTAATCATTTTTTGGCTCCATCACTTTTCTGTCAGTTACCGGTTTATTAACTAGGGTTAGCGTAAAGCAGCTAACGCAAGACGCTCGGCTTTATTAGGATCATTTTTAGCTACAATTTCATCACCAAACACCATGGTGGGATAATCAGTTGCGTTAAACGCCGGCCAAATAGCCATACCTTCATGATTCGGATTGCCGGTTCTGGCAAAAGCAGCCCAGGCTGCACTCATAACATGGGCAAGTTCGTAACGTGTATTTGCAGCGCCTGTCATGGAGGCAGCAACATCTACGTTATTAAACACAAAAGGTATATCGAGTGTGTGATAAGAACCCATCCGATTGTCATGCACTGGTGAATGCCAATTGAAAAGATAAAGATAACTTGGGGCTGCTGCCTGCTCCGTTTTCAAGCGGTTAAGCAATTGAGCGTCCCAGCGTCTGGTGTTATCCGACTCGGCTGTTAACCACAGCATTCTGTTGCGAGTGTTCGGATATTTGTTTTTGTAGAGATTCAATAACTCAGTGCCTTTTGCCTGATTACCACCCGCAATTCGACTAGTGAATAAATCAAGCATTTCTGCATCTGCAAGTTCAAATGCGGGAGGGCCCACCCAACCATTTTCAGTTTGGGTTGAACCAGCCATTAGTGGAACATTCGCCGAAAAAGACGGCGCAGTTGGGCTCCATTGGTTGCGAGGAATAATGGATCCATCTATCACGGGGCCGTTACCAAACCGTGGAATGACCGGCTCACTATAAAAAGCATCTTGTATTTGCTTAGGAGTAAGTATTTGAAGTTTATCTAATTGATTTTTACCTATACCTAGTTTGCTTAGATATTGTTCCGTGGCTGCACTAGCATCAGTGGCAGACACACCTGTAATGGCCGAACCACTTTGAGCAATACATCGATGAAACAAACCACTAGCAGAAGGGGTTGCCATCAAGGTAGTGGTTTTACCTGCACCCCCGGATTGACCAAAGATTGTGACATTACCCGGATCGCCACCAAACTCTGCGATATTGTCTTTAACCCACTGTAGGGAAGCCACCAGATCTTGCACACCTACGTTGGTTGATTGCGCCCAACGCTCATCGCCCATATCGGCAAGATGCATCAAACCAAAAATATTCAAGCGGTGCGTAACTACTACCACGACCACGTCTTCTTGTTTAGCAAGATTTGTACCGTCATACATCAGGTAATTACCAGAACCTGAAGAGAAACCACCACCGTGCATCCACACCATTACTGGACGTGTTCGATTATCGGTGCCAGGTGTGAATACATTCAAGTTAAGACAGTCTTCACCTTCAGTCTCAAGCCGATTCATGGCGAGCACAACGGGAGCTGGCTCGCCTACACCGGGTGCTTGATAACTACGATTACCAATATGAAATTGATCACGTACATCTGACCAAGGTTTAACAGACTGAGGTGGCATAAAGCGGTTTTCATTAGCAGTAGAAGCTCCATAAGGGATACCCCAAAACTGCTGTACTCCATCTCTCAACAACCCGCGCACCTTGCCATTTTGGGTTGAAACAGTATTGCCAATAGTTGCCATGCGGACATCTTGGGCAAAACCAAATGATGCAACGGATGAAAGATACAAACCCATTGTGCCAACAGCGGTTGTACCTAAGAAATTACGTCTACTGTGCAGGAATTTATTCTTTTTCGATGTGATCACAATATTCCCCTCTAAGATTTAGTTATAGTTAAGTTACTACTTAATCAACAATGCATCACAATTATTTTTCCGTTCGTATTACCACCCTCCCGACTTATCTGTGTCAAGGTGTTTTTATCTATGCTCTTAATATTATTTTCTAACGGTGCTGCATTGACAATACACGACGACTTCACTGACTATGATGAAATATCATGAGAGATATTTTTACATTATTTTTTACGTTCAAATTCAACTTAAATCGCTAATTTCACTCCCATTTAAGCGTTGCACAACTGCAAATTCCAGATAATCGAGAATTTTAATTGAGCTTGCGAACTTTTTGAGAGTCTTAAGAGAACCAAATGAGACCCACATGAGAATAGTGCCGCAAATAACCTTAGAAGAAGCAGCACAAAAAATAAAATCCGGAGACACTCTCGTCGTGGGTGGATTTGGGATGACGGGTCACCCAATCCACATCCTCCACACCCTTGCGCTAACCAACATAACAAATCTTACCTACATCGGTAACAACGTTGGCGAACCAGGTCTCGGTGCGGGACGTCTGTTGCGCAACAGGCAAATTAAAAAAGCGATTGGTTCGTTTTTTACCAGCAACCCAGAAGCGGTAGCTGCCGCACAAGCTGGAGAACTTGATGTTGAACTGATTGCCCAAGGGAATCTTGGTGAGGCCATCCGTGCCGGCGGCGCCGGACTGGGCGGTTTTTTTACGCCAACATCTGCAGGCACATTAATTTCTCAAAATCTCGAAACAAGAATCATCGATGGACAAGAGATGGTTTTAATTAAACCACTGCGCGGCAATGTCGGCTTAGTAAGGGCGTGGAAGGCAGATACACTCGGTAACTTGCAATATCGAAGAACTGAAAATAATTTTAATCAGGCAGTTGCGACCGCAGCAGATTTGGTCATTGCAGAAGTGGAAGAAATTGTACCTGCCGGCCAACTCGACCCTAATTTCATTCATACTCCTGGCTGTTATATCGATTTTCTTGTCCAGGCAAGCCTGGTAATTACCGATCTAGGCTCCTCAGCAAAAGTAGAACTAATCAACAAGGAGTCAGCCAATTCTCGCCTGAACATTGCGCGCGCAGTATTGGATGAGCTTCAATCTGGCGACATTGTTAATCTTGGTATTGGCATTCCAACTCTTGTGGCTGAGCTGATTACACCAGCTCACAACCTAACCTTACACACTGAAAATGGCATGCTAGGCGTAGGCCCAAGCCCCGCAACCGGGGGCGCTATGGATTACCCTGTAAATGCAGGCAAAATACCCGTAAGCGCTCTACCTGGCGCAGCTTATTTTGATAGCGCTGCATCTTTTAGCATGATTCGCGGGGGTCACGTAGATGTTGCAGTTATGGGCGCACTCGAAGTAGACGCACACGGCAACTTAGCTAATTGGGCAATTCCTGGCAAACCGTTGCTTGGTGTTGGCGGAGCCATGGACCTGTCTAATGGCGCCAAACGCGTAATAGTTACCATGACCCATACCAGCAAAGATGGTGAGCCCAAAATAGTACCCTGCTGTACGCTACCGTTAACGGCTAAAGGTGTTGTCGATGTTATAGTCACGGATCTTGCCGTGTTTCATTTCACCGCTGCAGGATTAACCCTGGTAAAAATAATGCCTAATGCAACTTTGGCGGAAATCACAACCAAAACTTCTGCTAAATTCGTAGTCGCACTTGGTGACTAATATGAATTTTAGTTATGAATCGCTTGCGACACGCGTCTTGTTTGGTGCGGGTAAATTTGCAGAATTACCCGCTGAAATTACTCGCCTTAGTATGCAACGCCCCCTTATTATTTCCACACGTGGGCAATATCTGTTGGCGACACAAGCCCGTTCTATTATCGGTGCAGATACTCCAATTTTTTCTGGCGCCGTCGCCCATGTACCTAGCGAATCAGTTTCAGAAATACTGACTCACATCAATAACAATCAAAATGATGGCTGTATTTGTATTGGTGGCAGCTCCACTATCGGCTTAGCAAAAGCAGTGGCATTGCAAATTGGACTGCCCATTTTGGCAGTCCCGACGACCTACGCAGGCTCCGAAATGACACCTATTTGGGGCATTACCGAAGCGGGTGTCAAAGTTACCGGACGCAACCCTATCGTTCAGCCCAAGACGGTCATCTACGATCCTTTGTTAACGTTAACATTGCCGCCCCTTATTTCCGGTCCCAGCGGGATCAATGCGCTAGCACACTGTGTAGAAGCACTTTATGCAGAAAATCAAAATCCAATTATTTCTATGATGAGTGAAACCAGCATCAAAGCGTTGGCAGAAAGCCTGCCGGTTTTGTGCAAATACCCGCTCGATGAAAGTGCCAGAACCAAAGCCTTATACGGTTCGTGGCTGGCTGGTATCGCGCTCGGCTCAGTCGGGATGGCGCTGCATCATAAGCTCTGCCATGTATTAGGTGGCAGTTTTTCGCTGCCGCATGCCCAAGTACACTCTGTAATGCTTTCTCATGTTGTGAATTACAACAAACGCCATGTACCTGCAGCAATGGAGGCGATTGCCAGAGCACTCAATGTTGATGTGAAGGATGTGGCTGGCGGCATATTTGACCTAGCGCAGCAAGTAGGTGCACCACTATCGCTGGCTGCAATTGGTATGAATGAAGCAGACCTTGTTAAAGCCGCAGAACACGTCTTGGCCAAACCCTATTACAACCCAAGAGCTGTAACCGGGCCTCCGATTCTAGAATTACTTCAGAATGCCTACCGCGGTGTCAGGCCCATACCCTGATTCAAAAATAAGGTTGAAGGACTAATGTACAAACATATCGTCACATGGAAACTTAATGATCGAAATGAAAATATTACTTTGGCATTATCAGCTACAGAAATTCTTGCCAAAATGCGCAGTGAGCTACCCGGGCTAGTAAAGATCGAGATTGGTGTAGATAGCTCAAACTCTCAAGAATCCTCGGATCTAGTTTTATACTCAGAGTTTATTTCTCTAGCAGCCTACAACAATTACGACCAGCACGATTTGCACCAGCAATTAAAAAAATTGATTGGCCCGCGCCGATCTGAACGCAGGGTAATAGATTATGAAACTGTTGCAGTTTGCTAGATCAGCATTAGTAATAATCACGTTTCATCACAATGGCGTAAATTAAATGATCGATGCATATATTTGCGATTCTGTGCGTACACCTTTTGGTCGATTTGGAGGTGGACTTTCTACAATCCGCTGCGATGATCTGGCTGCACTACCCCTTAAAGCGTTGATTCTGCGCAATCCGCAAGTCGATTGGGATGCGGTTGATGATGTTATTTTTGGTTGCGCGAATCAAGCCGGCGAAGATAATCGCAATTTAGCCCGCATGGCATCTTTGCTGGCGGGGCTTCCCGTTTGTGTGAGTGGAACCACCATTAACCGCTTGTGTGGATCTAGTCTTGACGCAATTGCAATTGCTGCGCGCTGCATAAAATCCAATGAAGCGGATTTGATTATCGCAGGAGGAGCGGAGTCTATGTCACGCGCACCTTTTGTCATGAACAAAGCCGACTCATCTTTTTCACGCAATATGAAACTTGAAGACACCACCATTGGTTGGCGTTTTATAAATCCCAGAATGAAGGAGTTATTTGGTGTTGATGCAATGCCAGATACCGCCGAAAACGTTGCCCGCGAATACAACATTAACAGAGCTGATCAAGATGACTTTGCTTTACGGAGTCAACGGCGAACCGCAGCTGCAGAAAAAAATGGTTGGCTCGCACAGGAAATAGTTCCCGTTGAAATTTCACGGCGTGGCACTGATATAAAATTTGTATCAACAGATGAACACCCAAGGGCTGATACGACATTGGATAAACTCCAAAAACTCTTACCCATTGTAAACGCCTCAGGCACGATCACTGCCGGCAATGCGTCCGGTGTTAATGATGGCGCAGGTGCCATCATAATTGCTTCTGCCGCAGCTGTAGATAAACACAAGTTACAACCAAGAGCGCGTATTATTGCTGCAACTACAGCAGGGGTTGCCCCGCGTGTTATGGGAATTGGCCCCACTATGGCCATCGCCAAATTACTACAGCGCACCAACACCAAGATTACTGATTTGGATGTAATTGAAATTAATGAGGCATTCGCTGCCCAAGTGCTCGCGGTAACACGTAATCTCGGGCTGGCCGATGACGCAGCATTTGTTAACCCCAACGGCGGTGCAATTGCACTTGGACACCCGCTTGGCGCCAGTGGAGTTCGTTTAGTTATTACTGCTGTTAATCAACTGCAACGCCAGCAAGGCCGGCTTGCCTTGTGCTCCATGTGTGTGGGAGTCGGTCAAGGTATTGCCATGTTGCTGGAGCGGGTATAACTATCTATAAGCTTGTCCATTACCCCCAAATTGAATTAGATTGAATTCAACAATAAAAGAGGAAGATCTTATGCCGCCTGTTTATAACACGAAGTTCGGCTCTTTAGCCGCTTATGACAAAGGCCGTGTGGAGCCCATCGACGACGATGTAAAGCACTATGCTTTCTCCAATTGTTTTGAAATTGCAGCTAAAGCCAAACCTTTCGAACGTATAGTTTTTGGTCAAAATCAGCAATATTCGTTGGAAGTCATGCGTGCTGAAGGAAAGTCACCTTGGTACACTTGTGCCCACGATGAGTTTGCGCTGAGCATGGATGGCGCGGTTGAAATTCATTTAATCAAACTAGAAGCCGGCCAAAAAATAGCCGATCCTGAAAAAAATGGTGCCGTTTTGGTTCAAGGTGAACCTATTGGGAAAAAGATGGGGTGGATGGCAATTCAACGCGGGCATCAAGCTATGTTGCCGGCGGGTACTGCCTATCAGTTTCGAAACGTTGTACCTGCTGTACTTATTATTCAAACCTGCAAAGGTGAACTTTCCATTGAACGCTGGTCTAACATTTGTCAGATGAATTAGGAGCCCGCTGTCATGCACAACACACATGGTTATGAAGAATTTAGTTTAGGTAGTTTTAATTTCAGCCGCGACGAATATTTTTGTCACATTCATTGGACCAGCCCGGATGGCCGCCCACAAAGCCACACACTAGATGTCGGTTATTTTTTGCGCGCTCTGATGCGTGATGTAGCGTGGGGGTTTTTCTACGGGTGGGTAAATTTCGACAATGTATTTGGCACTGTAAACCATTACAGAACTGTCGACATGTTCGCGGGCAGCTTCAATGCCGCTATGAAAGATGCAGGCATCGCCCTTACTGAAACTTTTGATACAGATATTCTGCGCCAGTTTTTTGAAGCTATGTTGGCAGACTGGACCAACGCCGGATTTGATCCTTTTGCTGCGCCGCAAGAAACCGGCACCCCATTCGGGCAAAAAAATGGCAGCAACATTCCAGCCATTACTCGTGCCCGTGAATTGGCACGGCGCTGTGTTGGATTGGATGGAGACTTAAAATTACGTAGTGATGCCAGTGGTGCGCCAATTAATCGTGCCTTTGCTGATGTGCCACAAGACATGCCTGAGTTACACCCAGAACCCGGTTTTGAAAATGAAGTACATGCCTTTAATTTATTCGCCTTCTTGTCGCGTTCGCAAGTGACCTGGAACCCTTCCTTCACTTCGGTAGTGAAAAACAGTTTTATGTGCCCTACTACTGAGGAACATATTCTGCCAATCATCCATGGCAATGACAGGGTGGAATGGTTTTTCCAGATGTGTGATGAAATTCAATGGGCCTGCGACCATCGCGACACCGGAAAACCATTGGCGCGCATAATAATGAAGGCCGGGGATATGGCAGCAATGCCAGCCTACTGTCGGCATCAAGGCTTCAGCCCTAAACGCTCAATGCTATTGGTATGGGAAAACGGATCACCAACACTGGTGGATGAAATTAAAAGTGGGGCAGCCCCGGAAGTTCCAGTATCTTTTTAATTGGTTTTATTAGCAGGCACATCATATGCTGTGCCTGCACTTTAATCATCACCATCTATGCGCAGCAAAATTGGATCAGTGCAACGTAATAACCACTCTCCCAAAGTACGGCCAGCCAACTGCCACTTAGCTGTGGCAATCTGAGCCCAAGGCTCCAACACAAAACGTCGTTCATGCGCCCGTGGGTGTGGCAAAGTGAGTAGGTCTGAAACACACTCCACTGTACCAAAACTTAATAAGTCTAGATCAAGAATACGAGCTTCGTTATATACGCCAGTACGCACGCGACCATAATTGAATTCTATAGTTTGTAATTTCTGCAGCAGGGACAGTGGATTTTCCCCGGCTAATGGCCGCAATTGTATTACTGCATTTAAATAAAGAGGTGAACCCGGCGGGCACTCCTTAGGATCAGATTGGTAGAAAGGCGACACGAGTAATGGTGCGCCTGATAGCAACGCAAGATCCACAAGAACAGATTTTAGGGTTGCCAAAGGACTGCCGAGCTTGCCCGCCAAGTTTGCACCGAGCGCAACAAACACCAACTCTTGTTCCGCAATTTTATTCATGGCGGGGGTTGTTACAAATTTTATTAATGAAACTGCGCTGACAATTCGTGAACTGCGTCGATAAAAGCACTGACGTGATCAATATCTACATGTTGATGTATGCCATGACCTAAATTAAATACATGACCATTACCACTGCCGAACTGTTGCAAAATCATCGACACTTCTTCCCTGATGCGTGCCGGGGCAGCATAAAGTACCGAGGGATCCATATTCCCTTGTAATGACACTTGAGAGCCTATACGGGTTCGCGCTTCACTGATGTTGATGGTCCAGTCGAGACCTACACAATCACTACCGATGCTGGCTATTTTTTCTAACCACAATCCACCGTTTTTGGTAAACACAATCACAGGGACTCTGCGACCATCATGCTCCCTAAGCAAGCCCTGCAATATCTTATGCATATAGTGCAGAGAAAATTTTTGATAAGCATGAGGACTCAACACCCCGCCCCATGTATCAAAAATTTGTACAACCTGCACCCCTGCACGAATTTGCGCATTGAGATAATCGATAACTGACAGCGTAATTTTTTCCAGCAACTCATGCATTAATTCTGGCGTGGCCATCAACATACGTTTGATGATTGAAAAATCTTTACTCGCCCCACCTTCCACCATGTAGGTAGCAATTGTCCATGGACTGCCCGAGAATCCAATTAAGGGAACTTGACCGTTCAGTTCGTGACGTATCAGTTTCACTGCATCCATTACATAAGACAAATCTGCATCAGCCTTTATCAGTGGTAGTGCCGCAACATCCTTGGCAGTGCGCACTGGTTTGCGAAACCGTGGACCTTCACCTTGCTCAAAATACAAACCAAGCCCCATAGCATCGGGTACGGTCAAGATGTCAGAAAACAGGATCGCAGCATCCAGATCAAAACGACGCAAGGGTTGTAGAGTGACTTCACACGCAAGGGTTGGATTCTGACAAAGCGTCATGAAATCGCCTGCTTTGCTGCGAATTTCACGATATTCAGGCAAATAACGACCAGCTTGCCGCATCATCCACACGGGGGTGATATCAACTGGCTGGCGCAATAAGGCGCGTATTATGCGATCGTTTTTTAATTCAGACATAGGTCAACCTTGCTCGATTACACACCTAGATAATCCAGCATACCTTCGGCGGCCTTGCGACCTTCGTAAATTGCAGTCACGACTAGATCGGCACCACGTACCATATCGCCACCAGCAAAAATTTTGGGATTAGATGTTTGGAAAGCATGGTTGGCAGCTTCTGGTGCTAGCACGCAACCACGACTATCCAGATTGATGCCGACATCGGCAAACCAAGGCGCTGGGCTCGGTTGAAAGCCAAAAGCAATCAACACAGCATCAGCATCAACAATGTGTTCACTGCCTGCAACGGCTTCGGCAATACGCCGACCTTTGGCGTCGGGCTTGCCCATCTGTGTTTTAATAAATTTCACGCCGGTAACTTTGCCATTGTTGCCAACTATTTCTACCGGCTGTTGATTGAAAACAAATGTCACTCCTTCCTGGCGCGCATTTCCCACTTCACGTTTGGAGCCTGGCATGTTTTCTTCATCACGACGATAAACACAGGTGACGGATGCAGCATTCTGTCTAATTGCTGTTCGATTGCAATCCATGGCTGTGTCACCACCACCAAGAACAATCACACGCTTATTTTCCATACTGACAAAATTAGCTAACCCTTCGCGATATTGCATGTGATGGTTGGTGTTGCCGATAAGGAAAGGTAGCGCTTCATATACGCCGTCGAGCTGTTCGCCTGGAAAACCTCCAGTCATAGCTTTGTAAGCACCCATACCGAGGAAAACAGCATCGTATTCCGCTAACAACGCAGCAAAAGTTACATCTTTGCCGACTTCGGTATTAAGTCTGAATTCCATACCCATGCTAGTGAAAATTTCACGGCGCAGCGACAGTACCTGTTTTTCCAATTTGAACATCGGGATGCCAAACGTCAGTAATCCTCCGATTTCTGGGTAGCGATCAAAGATGACGGGTTTTACTCCTGCCCGCACCAGCACATCAGCACAACCGAGACCCGCAGGACCAGCGCCAATAATCGCGACTTTTTTGCCGGTCGCAATAACCTTGGACATATCCGGTCGCCAGCCCATGGCAAAAGCGGTATCTACAATATATTTTTCGAGGTTACCGATGGTCACAGCACCAAAACCTTCGTTAAGAGTACAGGCACCTTCACAAAGACGATCCTGCGGACAGATACGGCCACAGATTTCTGGCAGGGTATTGGTTTGATGACATAATTCTGCGGCTTGCAGAATATTGCCTTCGGTCACCAGCTTGAGCCAGTTGGGGATGTAGTTGTGCACGGGGCACTTCCACTCGCAATAAGGATTGCCACATTCGAGACAGCGGTCGGCTTGTACTTCTGCATCATGCTCTTTATAGGGCTCGTAGATTTCCACGAACTCAGTCTGCCGAACCAGCAGCTCTTTTTTGCCTGGGTCAACCCGGCCAGTTTTTACAAACTGGAAGGTGTCTTTTGACTTGACGATTATGTCGGACATCTATTTCTATCTCATCGGGCTAATCACGGCCCATCAATTTATACGCACTTCATACCTAATATTTGCCAACCTTACTGTATTCACACAACGCAAAGGTAGCAGGCTTGGCTCTTTTACTGGGGGTTTGCGGTTACATAACTCAGCAACATCTTCAGGCTGGCTGCTTTGGGTTTTACCAGCCAAAATTTGCGTAGATATTCCATGTAATTATCCAGAATTTCCTGTCCCCAGACACTATCGGTTTCTGCCACAAACTCTTCAATTACGGTGCGTAAATGATTGCGATATTCTTCCATGCCTTCATTACGTATGCGGTGTACTTCCACCAACTCATGGTTGTATTTGTCGACAAAATCTTTGTTAAGGTCCAGTACGTAAGCAAAACCACCCGTCATGCCCGCGCCAAAGTTATATCCGGTCGCGCCTAATACTGTGATCGAACCGCCGGTCATATATTCGCAACAATGATCACCTGCGCCTTCTACCACCGCATGAGCGCCTGAGTTACGGACACCAAAACGTTCTCCTGCAGTGCCTGAAGCAAACAACTTGCCACCTGTCGCACCATACAAACAGGTATTACCAATGATGGAAGTTTCTTGGCTCTTGAAGCCGCTGCCCGACGGTGGCACCACCACAAGTTTGCCGCCCGCCATGCCCTTGCCGACATAGTCATTGGCTTCACCTGACAGATGCATATTCAAACCACCCGCATTCCATACTCCCCAGCTCTGTCCGATGGAACCGGTAAGCCTCAAATAGATGGGGGCATCTTCCATGCCAAGGTTGCCATAACGGCGAGCAATCTCGCCAGAAAGCCTAGCACCTATGGAGCGATTATAGTTTTTAACCTTATAGTTAAAGATACCGCCCGTGCGATTTTCGATGGCAGGTAATATATCCCTTACCATCTGTTCAGCCAGCTCACCCTTGTCTTGTGGGGGATTGGACTGCACCTGACAGTAGCGGTCTTTATCTGCAGGAATGTAATCGTTATGCAGCAGGCGGGATAAATCCAAATTGGCCTGCTTCTCGGTTTCACCTGACAATTGCAGCAGCAAATCCGTGCGCCCGATCAGATCTACCAGCTTGGTGATTCCCAGCTTAGCTAACCATTGACGGGTGTCTTGCGCCACAAAGCGGAAATAGTTCATCACCATTTCTGCTTGACCAACGAAATATTCGTCACGTAAATGCTTGTTCTGTGTTGCCACACCAGTGGCACAATTATTGAGATGACAAATGCGCAAATATTTACAACCCAATGCCACCATCGGAATGGTGCCAAAGCCGAAACTTTCTGCACCCAAAATTGCGGCTTTAATTACATCGAGGCCGGTTTTCAGGCCACCATCAGTTTGTAGACGGATGCGGCCGCGTAAATCATTGGAACGCAAAGCCTGCTGCACTTCGGAAAGACCAAGCTCCCAGGGTGTTCCGGCGTAACGAATGGAAGTCAGTGGACTTGCACCAGTACCACCATCGTGGCCTGATATAGTAATAAGATCTGCATACGCTTTGGCCACACCAGCAGCAATGGTTCCTACCCCCGGACCTGACACCAATTTGACCGACACCATGGCTAAGGGATTGACCTGTTTAAGATCAAAGATCAACTGCGCCAGATCTTCAATTGAGTAGATGTCGTGATGCGGCGGAGGCGAAATCAAAGTCACTCCCGGTACTGAATAACGCAAGCGGGCTATCAATTCATTTACTTTGCTACCGGGTAACTGCCCACCTTCACCAGGTTTTGCGCCTTGTGCAATTTTGATCTGTAAGACTTCAGCATTGACCAGATAATGGGGTGTTACTCCAAAACGGCCCGACGCAATTTGTTTGATTTTACTTACTCTATCTGTACCAAAACGAGCAGGGTCTTCTCCACCTTCACCCGAATTGGAACGACCACCAAGTCGGTTCATACCTTGTGCCAAGGCCTCATGTGCTTCGGGAGAAAGCGCACCCAACGACATACCAGCTGAGTCAAATCTTTTTAGAATATGCTCAATAGGCTCAACTTGACTGAGCTCAACCGGTACCAGATCCTGGCGTAAACCGAGCAAATCACGCAGTGCCGAAACCGGTCGGTTATCCACCAGTTGGGCAAAAATTCGGTATTTTTCATAATCACCCGTTGCAACTGCATCCTGAATTGTTGCTACCACATCGGGGTTGATCATGTGGTATTCGCCGCCATGCACAAACTTCAGCAAACCACCTTGTACAATTTTCTTGCGTGGCAACCAAGCATCACGCGTCAAGCTTTCCTGATCGTGTTGCAAATGGGCAAAAGTAGCGCCATTGACACGACTGATTGAATCTGGGAAACACAACGCGGTCACTTCTGTAGCCAGACCAACAATTTCAAAAAGCTGTGCGCCACGATAAGAACTGATGGTACTGATGCCCATCTTGGAAATGATTTTCATCAACCCTTTGTTGATGCCCTTGCGATAGTTTTTATGCGCCTCCAGCGATCCCATATGCAACATGCTGGAGTCAATCATATGATCAATAACGTCGTAACTAAGATAAGGATAAACTGCGGTTGCCCCATAAGCGATTAAGCAGGCAATCTGATGAGAATCACGGGCACTGGCAGTTTCAACCACCAGATTAGTATCACAACGCAAACCACACTCACTCAAATGCCGATGAATAGCAGCTGTGGCTAATAAGGCATTGATAACTAGATTACCTTTAGCTGGCATTCGCTCGGAAACAAACAATAGTAATTTACCTGCACGAGCCTCGGCTTCTGCCTTGGCCACCACATTAACTATTGCCTGCTGCAAACCGATTGCTGGCGAGAATTCGAGACTGATTTGTGCAGTGTCATAACCAGGGCGATTCATGATCTGCAAATTATGGAATTTTTCGGCAGACAACAGGGGTGAATGCAAAATTATACGATCAGCATGTTGCGGAGTTTCTTCGAAGATATTGAGCTCACGTCCGATTCTGGTTTCCAGCGACATCACAATACTTTCACGCAGTGAATCAATCGGCGGGTTGGTAACCTGCGCAAATTGCTGCCGGAAATAATCGTACAGAGGACGCACCTGCCTCGACAGGACAGCTATGGGGGTATCATCACCCATTGACCCCGTGCCTTCAGCGGCACTTTCTGCTAGGGGGCGAAATACTTGATCTGTTTCTTCAAACGAAACCTGAAACATCTTCATGTGTACATCACGCTCATCTTTTGAGAGCGGCTGTAATGCTGGCAATTCTTCGCCTAAAGTGGATTCCACAAAACTGGCGTTGTCATTAATCCATTTGAAATAGGGCTGGCGGCTCTTGAGGTAGTTAGCGATATCGTCTGAATGCAGGATTTTTCCTTGTTCAGTATCAACGACCAGCATTTGTCCCGGCCCGACTCGACCTTTGGCTACGACATCTTCTGGCTTGTAGGCATTAACTCCAATTTCGGAGGCAGCAGTGATACAACCATCTTTGGTCACCACCCAGCGCGACGGCCGTAATCCGTTTTTGTCGAGCACACACACGGCGTAACGACCGTCTGTGAGCACAACACCCGCTGGGCCGTCCCAAGCTTCCATATGCAATGAATTGTAAGTATAGAAACTGCGCAGATCGGCATCCATGTCTTCCATGTTCTGCCAACTGGGCGGCATGATCAAACGAATAGCCTGGTACAAATCCATACCACTGGTGACCAATAATTCCAGCATATTATCCATCGAAGACGAATCCGAGCCGGTGAAATTTACTACCGGTGCAATTTCTTCGATATTGGGAATAGCTTTTGATCGAAACTTGTTTATGCGAGCAACTGCCCAATTGCGGTTACCCTGAATAGTATTGATCTCACCATTGTGAGCCAGCATTCGAAAGGGCTGAGCCATAGGCCATTTCGGCAAAGTGTTAGTGGAAAAGCGCTGGTGAAAAGTACACATTGCCACTTCCAAAACTGGATTTTTTAGATCCAGATAGAAGTTCGGCAAATCAGCTGGCATCATCAAGCCTTTGTAGGACAAAACATTATGCGAAAGACTGGAGACATAAAAGTCGGCGTCTGACGCCAACAGGTTTTCGGCTTTGCGTCGAGCAAAATATAGTTTTACTGCTAGATCTTTTTTGTTGATGCCAGGCGCATCTACAAATATCTGCTCAATGACTGGCATGTTTGCTAGTGCCATGCGGCCACAAACAGAAGGATCAACAGGCACCTTACGCCAGCCAACTATTTTCAATCCCTGGGTACTCAACTGCGTTTCAAGCACAAGGCGTGCGTGAGCAGCTTTTGTGTGATCCTGACTCAGAAAGATCATGCCGATCCCATAGTTATCGGCAAGAGTCTGACTGAACAATTCTTTGGCAATGGCCCGCAGGAAGGTATCTGGTTTTTGCATCAACAAACCACAACCATCACCTGTGACACCGTCGGCAGCAATGCCACCACGATGGGTCATGCAAGTCAGCGAACTGATGGCAGACTGCAGCAAGGAATGGCTGGGCTTGCCCTGAATGTGAGCTACAAGGCCAAAACCACAGTTGTCCCTGAACTCATCTGGATGATACAGACCCGTCCTCATATACCTTCTCTAATGTGTGAAATTTGTGGGCAAACAATCTTACGCGCTGGGGGATGTAAAGGAGGAATTTTACAGCCTGATCTTTATATCAAAACGGTCAATCATTCTACACAACACAAAAAAATGAGGCAATGGAAATGCCCTAGACCGCAGTCATTACGGCTTGCACTTTACACGGAAAAAAAATTAGGAATTGCCGATTTTCCAACCAAAAACCATATCCACATTTGTGGTTATTGCCTTTTGTAAATTCCAGTTAATTATTAGAAGGTTACCCGAAAACCTACAGGGTAGCGGCACATCTTAGAATTGCCACTACACAATTGATAAACTCTGGGAAATGTTTGTTTTTTGGAGAGCTAGCGAATGGTTTTGTCCACGATTGTCACAGCAAATCCATTTTTTGGGTGGGAGGACAATTGCTCAATTACTTCCACATTTATAACGGGTTGGGCGTAGTTGCTGTTTCTGCACTTAATGTTGCGCTCAAACTATCAGCTGGAATATTTCCCCTTACAATGGCACTGCCTATTGCATTGAGAAGAATTAATTTCAGCTTGCCCTGCTCGGCCTTTTTATCTTTACACATCAAGCTTAGAAATTGAGCTTTGGAAATCGGAGGCGGTGTAGTTGGCAATCCTACCGCTGCAATCAAATCCTTGATTGCGGTTGCATCTGCTTTTGTTAATAGCCCCATACGCCAGGATAAATCAGCAGCCATTACCATACCGGTTGCCACAGCTTCTCCATGTAACCACTTACCATAACCCATAGCCGTCTCTATCGCATGCCCAAAGGTATGTCCAAAATTGAGAATGGCCCTTATGCCATCTTCACGTTCATCTGCTGCGACAATTTTTGCTTTTTCAGCACAACTAACCAAAATGGCATGCTTCAAGGATTCGCCATCACGCTGCACTAATAGTTTGAGATTTTCACTGAGCCAGGAATAAAACACAAAATTGTTAATCAGTCCATATTTGATAACCTCTGCCAACCCAGATTTAAGTTCTCTGTCATCAAGTGTATTGAGAGTCGAGATATCTGAAATAACACATTGGGGCTGATAAAACGCTCCCACCATATTTTTTCCCAAAGGGCGGTTAACGCCAGTTTTGCCACCAACTGCCGAATCTACTTGTGACAAAAGCGTAGTAGGTATCTGGATGAAATTCACACCCCTTTGATAGGTTGCAGCAGCAAAACCAGTCATATCACCAATTACACCACCACCCAACGCAATCAAAGTGCTGGACCGCGAAAAACTGTGCTCTAACAAACTGTCATAAATCTGACTTACGGTTTCCAATGATTTGTATTGTTCACCATCAGGCAATATCACTGTGATCACTTTGTAATCTGTAAGAATCGCTTTAATTTTTTCTAGATAAAGCGGAGAAATCGTATCGTTGGTAACAATGCACACCTGCTGACTTTTTAGATGCGGCACCAACAACTCACGTTGACCTAACAAATCAAGCCCAATATGAATTGGATAACTTCTTTCACCTAGGTCAACCGTTAATGTTTCAAAGAGTCTAGACATTAGGTATCTCAACAGCAGACTGATTGATAATCTGCATAATTTCGGTACACACAGCTTTAGGGCTACGTCGACTAGTCATCACCACATGGTCGGCGATTTCACGGTAAAGTGGGTCTCTGATTTCCATTAGGCTAGTTAACTTGGCTCGAGGGTCTGACGTATTTTGTAATAAGGGACGTTTCTGATCCCGACCTGTCCGCTCGACTTGCTGGGCAATAGTTGCCATCAGATAAATCACAGTACCGCCTCTGCGTAAATTCTTGCGATTTACTTCGGATAGTATGGCGCCCCCACCAGTGGCAATTACAACATCATCAAGCGCAGTTAATTCCCGAATGACATTACACTCTCTAATTCTAAAACCTGCTTCTCCTTCTACATCAAAAATCCAGGCAATATCTGCACCAGCTCGCTCTTCGATAACCAGATCAGAATCGAGAAATTGCTTTTTTAAATCCTCCGCTAATAAACGACCAATAGTGGTTTTTCCGGCACCCATCGGCCCCACTAGAAATATATTTTTTAAAGATTTATGCATTGCTAAAAACGCCAGGGGTTTGCTTACAATTAGAGTCAAAATTAATAAAAATCAGGATCAAAAAATCGAGAATTTCATAGCAAAACGCTTACAGCAAATCTTTGATAATCGATGGCGTTATGAAGATTAGCAGTTCAGTTTTGGTTTCGGAATTTTCAGTGCGCTTGAAAATATTACCCACATAAGGCAGATCTCCAAGTAGTGGAGTCTTGGATACGCTAGTCGTTACTTCTTCCCTGAAAACACCACCTAGAACTACTGTGTCTCCATCGTTTACCAGAACTCTAGTGTTGACCGAGTTTGTTGCAATCGCTGGCACACCACCAGAGCCCGGCACTACGGAATCCTGATGGATATCTAGCAACATTATTATTCTGCCATCAGGCGTTATTTGAGGAGTGACTTGCATCGACAAGGCCGCGGTCACGAATTCAGTAGTTGAACCTCCAGCAGTCCCACCAGCCTGAGCCTGATAGGGCACTTGAAGGCCCGACTCAATTCGGGCCATCTGCTGATCCTGTGTCGTAACTTTGGGCTGCGCTATGACTTCGCCATTGCCACTAGATTCCAAGGCGGCTAATTCAAGCTGCAGTAATCCACTGTTGCCAGCATATCCAAGTGCAATCGATGATGTTGCAGCTGCCACGCCCAGATCAACAACTAATGCATCAGGAAAACCTGGGCTGGGCACAACACCACCAGCACTCAAGGCGTTGCTGAGATTAGTATTCGTGTTCATGCTGCCCGACAACACATATTGATCAAATGAATCCGGAAAGGTTTGTGCGCCTCCCCAACGTATTCCAAGTCCCTTACTAAAAGAGGTTGAAGCATTGACAATTCGCGCTTCAATTAACACCTGTCTTACTGGTATGTCTATACGAGCAATTAATGCCTTTACATCACTCAAGACCGATGCGACATCTTGAATTATTAGGGTATTAGTGCGCACGTCAACGGCCGCACTGCCACGCTCTGAAAGAATGCTGCCATTCTCACCCTGTAACAAAATGAGTAATTCAGAAGCTATTGCATAATTGATCTCAAAATATTCTGTTACCAATGGAGACAACGCATCCGTTTGCTGAGTAGATTCAAGTGCTTCTAATTCGAAAGTGGCGATTTCCGCTGCTGGTGCAACATATAAAACATTACCCATCAAACGCTGATCAAGCGCACTCGAACGCAATACTAGATTCAGGGCCTGATCCCAGGGAACATTGTCTAGACGTAGCGTGATATTGCCAGTCACGTTGTCGCCGACTACCAGGCTAAAATTGTTGAAGTCTGCGAGAATTTGCAGAACTGCCCTTACTTCAATGTCTTGGAAATTTAATGAAATTCTTTCACCAGAAAAATTTGCAGCATTATCGCTGCCCGCTCCGCCTGAACTGACTGCAACAGGGATTACATTTACAAAATATTGACCGGCATTTTGATAAGCTAAATATTCGTATTGACCGGTAACTTCAGCCGACACCATGACGTTATTGTTTTCTATGTACATACTTACAGACTGAACTGGAGTAGCGAAATCTGCGACATCTAAACGAACCTGCTGATCTGTATTAATTGCAAAATTCGTAAATTCCACTTCCAGACGCGTTCCATTCTTGCTAATCGTGGTTACAACCTCCTCTTTAGCAACATCAAGAATAATTTGCCCTGAATTGTCATCTCCCCTCCGAAAGTCCAGACCAGTGATATCATTTCCTCTTAAAGCTGGCGCAGAAAAAGCTCTCAGATTTTCATTAGGGTTTTGGGCACTGGCGCTTGGTGCTGCAGCGGAAAGCACACTCCCGGTCGAAGTACCTAGTGTTTCGTCACCAACAACCACAAATAATGAATTACCCTGCACTCGCGTTGTATAGGAAGTTGTACCATTCAAATTTATCACCATGCGTGTTCGACCTTGAGCTTCCAAAATCATTACACTGTCTGCGCCACTAAACTCCAAGGGGAAACGCCTCTGTGCTAACTCGCTGGTGACATCGGTAAAGTCCATAGTGATTCGTGTTGGATCATTAATCACGAAGACTTCGGGCATAGGCGGAACAGCACTGAAAGCAAGCTCAATCTCAAACTGAGAACCCGACAAGGAAACAAATTCGATATCCTGCAGCATTACTTGTGCCAGCCCAGCATTGGCAGACAAGGCAGCAAATAAACCACTAAGAATTAACCCAAGCGTCGGAATATTTTTCTTTATGCGTGCAAAAATCATCCTAATGCTCCGGCTAAAGTTGTATTTTTTAATGTCGCAACCTTGCATTCCATAAACTCTTTTGTTACGCCATGTTCGCAAACGAACTAGCTATATTAAACTGGCTATCCAGGAAAAAATTATTACAAAATACTATTGTTTAATCGAAATAATTTGTGGTCGCTCAACCCAGCCACCATTACCAGTAGGCACAATTTCCATCATTTCAATTTGAGCGTCTGTGACCGCAACAATACGGCCGTGGTTACGACCTGCATAATTGCCAATAGTTACCCTACTGATATTGGCGGTTTCATCCCTAATTAAAGCCCAAACAACCCCTTGCTTGGAAAGCACTCCCACCATACTCAAATTTTCGATGGCAAAACCTTCCAAATATTCTTTTGGCCTAGTTTCATCAGGAATTACTTCTTTAGCTTGTTGGTTACGCATCGCAAGGGAAGAATCCACCGGCACATCGAACGGACCACGCAGACTCGCGGCACTATAAGTAAAGGTTTCATATCTAACAAATTCGGGCATTGCTTCTATTTTGCCTGCCGGACGATTAACAATCGATTGTGCATAATCTTGTATCTCAATCATATCTTCGTTATTTGAGCAGGCAGTTATTGTCAATGCCAAGCACAAGCTAATACACACCTTTGAAAGTAATTTGGTTTTTCTCATAACGGGTGTGCGATTACTGCGCTCCATCTACTTCATCCGAGATATAACGATAGGTTTTAGCAGTTATACGCATACTCAACTCGTTGCTATTCTCCCCGGCTTCAATAGTGAAATCATGCAGAGTTACGATACGGGATAAACTGGCAACCCCACTGACAAACGCACCAAAATCGTGAAAGCTCCCCGTAACCGAAATGTTGATAGGCAGTTCCACATAGAACTCTTGGGTAAGTTCATTTTCCAATTGAATGCTGGAAAACTCCAAACCACTACCCAAACCAGTAAAAGTAATGTCTTCCAACAAGCCGGGGACTTCAGTTTTACCTGGCAACTGACCTAATAAATCGCCAAATAAATCTTCCATCTCAACCATTTGAGCGCTGTAGACCTGAAGATTTGATGCCAGCACTGCTTTTAATTCCAAATCCGCCCTGAGACCCACTTCTTCTGCAACGACTTTGCTAAGCGCGACTTGTAAATTTTTTATATGAAACCAATAACCTGCCCCTACACATCCACTAAATACTAACGTCACCAACAAGGCCCTAACTGCCGCCGGCCAAATACCAATAGAGTCTGGGTTATTAAGATTGTTCCAATCAAATGTTTTTAATTCATTAACATTTCGCTGTCCAAACTTTTTAACCTCGGCAACAGTAATCATTGCGCAAGACCCTCAGTCGCTTCTAGCTCTTGACCAGGAGTAGTGACTTTAACGGTTAACTGAAATTCGTTTTGAACAGACTCTTGAGCCCCCGCATCATTTATCGCGCCAGGCAAAGCATTCACTTGACGCAAATCAGGGTCAGCAAACCATTTTGATGCATCTAAATCACGCATTAGTGCAGAAATCCTATTGTTGGACTCAGCAACACCTTCAAGTGAAATACTATCTCCCGTACGAATTATTGAGTTGTAATAAACTCCCTCTGGCAGCGATCTGACCAACTCATCAAATAACCTTACAATTATCGGACGTGTTCCCTGTAAGCCTTGTATAACCGCCATTCGTTCTGTCAAAGCAGCTTTCTGTTCGCGTAATAATTTGATTTGCACCAACTTCTCGTCCAAAAGCACAATTTGCTGGCGCAAATATTCATTCAAGGCAGCCTGATTATTGATACTAGCGTTCACAACACGATCACTAAGACCCAACAAGGCAACAGCAATACCAGCTGCTACGCCCAAACTTATAAAGAAACTTTTTTTATGCTCTTCACGTTTGCGTTCGCGCCAAGGTAATAGATTAATGTTAGCCATTGCCAAAGCCTCGCATGGCAAGACCACTTGCCATCAACAACGAGGCCGCATCATTTTTTAATTGGGCGATGTTGACCTTACTGCCGACTTTCATCTTGGCAAAGGGATTCGCGACTACAGTCCGGGCTGATAATGCCTCCTGCAGTTCGGCAACAAGCCCCGTTATTGGAGCAATACCACCGGCCAAAACAATTAAATCAACATCATGGTATTGACTGGAAGAAAAAAAGAATTGCAACGCCCTACTAAGCTGCTCTGTTAATTCTTCCTTGAAGGGCTCAAGCACATCAGTTTGATAACTTTGCGGCAAAGATCCCGCTTTGATTGATGCTTCAGCTTCAGATTGTGACATAGCATAATTACTTTGAATTGCACTGAGTAATCGCGCACCCCCAAAAACCAGCTCCTTCGTATAGATAGACGCTCCATCTTTTAGAATGTATAAAGTGGTCACTAGGGCGCCAATATCCATTATGGCTACAATTCCCTCGCTAGACAGATCCATCTGTGTACACAAAAGATTAAAAGCACGCTCCATGGCAAAAACTTCAATATCTACAACTTTGACTTCATAACCACCCATCTGGAGGGCATCAATACGTAATTCGACATTTTCTTTCTTACAAGCTGCAATTAATACCTCTACCATCTCATCATTTTTTCGAGAAGGTCGCTGTATTTCAAAATCTATCATCACTTCAGACAGAGGGTAAGGTATGTATTTATCCGCTTCTGCAGTAATTTGGCTTTCCATCTCTGCGTCACTTAAACCAGCCTTCATCTCGATTATTTTCGTGATCACCGCTGAGCCAGACACAGCTACAGCAGCCTGGATTGAGGAAGGCTTCACCAAAGTGGAAATTTTTTGAAACACCTCCCCAACCAAATCCAGATTGGCAATGCTCTTCTCAACCACGGCACCATCTGGCAATTGCCGACTGATATAGTGCTCAACTTTATAGTTGTCACCTTGTTTGCTTAATTCCAACAATTTTATCGAGTTGGAACTAATATCAATGCCCAACAATGCTGTTGATTTTTTCTTTAAAAAGTCGAGCAAAATTTAACTCCATTTAAACTGCAAGAAGGTCTAATCCTCTTGGCTTATAATCGACCCAGTCTCGTATAATCTTATTGAATAAAGTTGCACCAGAGGCCAAAGACGCAACTTGCTCACAATACACGCTAGCCAAATAAACTAGCCGTTTCATCAAATTATAATGTATTTTCTATAAATTACTTTAACAACAGGCAAGTATATAAATATCCAAAACCACAAAACACACTATATAGTGGCTTTTGTTTTTAACAGCACTAGATAGATGGTTATTTGAGAAAACCGCTGAGTGTTTTAACTTGGATTCCCCTTCATAATAGATGCGGTTGTAGTTCCCTAGTACAATCCAGTCTTTCTTTGCGTTGTTTCATGAAACACTACATAGTGAATCAAGTTGCCAAATTTCTGATCTGCATAGGTTTCGTGAGCCTTACGTGTGGCCTGTTGCTATCTACCAGTTTGTTTCTTTATTTATCCCCTAAACTTCCAAGCAAAGATTCCTATACCAATATTCGCCTTGAAAATCCTCTGCGCATTTTTACCAGAGATGGCAAGTTGTTGGCCGAATTTGGAAGCCGACGCAGCAATCCAGTCAAATACCAGGAAATCCCAACCCTTGTCACTCAAGCCCTGATATCCAGTGAAGACAAGCGGTTTTACAGCCATAACGGAGTCGACCTGCTGGGCCTTTTAAGATCTCTAGTGGGTATCATCACTTTTAATGATTGGGGTGGTGGTAGCACCATCACGATGCAGGTCACCAAAAACTTTTTTTTTGAAGGAGAATCTCCTTACTCCCGCAAGTTCAAAGAAATATTACTAGCAATAAAAATGGAAGGTGAACTCTCCAAGGAAGAAATCCTTGAGCTGTACCTAAACCGAACTTTTTTTGGTATCTCAGCCTATGGAATCGCCGCGGCATCTAGGCAGTATTATGACAAAGCCGTTCAAGATCTTACCCTGCCAGAAATAGCCACTCTTATCGGCATAATGCCTCGCCCCAATTCCTACAATCCGCTGCAATCACCAGAGCTGGCAAAAATAGAACGCGAGCGAGTTTTACGTCGAATGCGCGATCAGGACATGATAGATGAACCCACCTTTGTTTCGGCAATGAACAGCCCGGAAACTGCGGAGCGATATGGTCGGCAACCTGATCTAAATGCTGCATATGTAGCTGAGATGGTCCGACTAGAGATGGTAGAAAAGTATGGAGAGCTAGCATTAACAGATGGCTTTGAAGTGTATACAACTGTAGACAGCAAAATGCAGGTTGCTGCTGACAAGGCTTTAGTCGGTGGACTTGAGAATTATGATCGCAACCATGGTTTTCGCGGCAGAGAAAATCACATGCGCCCATCTGATGATGGCAATATTTCCACCTGGCTAACAACTCTGAATGCCACACCCACTATAGCGTCGCAGGTGCCTGCGTTTGTACAGTCGGTTGCAGAACATTCCATAACTGCAGTGCTTAAGACAGGCGAAACTGTGACTTTGGATTGGGAGGGCTTGCGTTGGGCCAAACGATTTATCAATTCTAGTGCCTGGGGATCTTCGCCTCGATCTGCCACAGAAATTGCTGAAGTAGGTGATTTAATCAGGGTAAAACTTAACTCTGAGGGGCAATGGATATTGGGCCAGGTTCCTGAAGTAAATGGCGGACTTGTATCGCTCGACCCCAAAAATGGAGCCATTCTGGCCTTATCTGGCGGTTACGACTTTGAGAGCAGTTCTTTCAACCGCATTACTCAAGCACAACGCCAACCAGGCTCCAATTTCAAACCATTTTTATACACAGCAGCACTAGAGAATGGTTACACAGCCGCCACTCTAATCAATGATGCCCCCCTAGCGCGCAGCGATTATCGTCCGGAAAACTTTGGCGGAGATTTTATGGGTCCGATACGACTAAAATATGCATTAACCCAATCAAAAAATCTTGTATCTCTACGCTTATACGACACTCTGGGAGAAGATGTAGTGCTGCCCTACATCGCACGTTTCGGGTTTAGAGAAAATGAATTCCCCCGCAATGATCTCACTGTCGCCATCGGCTCACACGCAGTATTACCTTTGGAAGTTGTTAATGGATATGCAGTATTCGCCAATGGAGGCTATAAAGTAGAGCCTTACATTATTGAACGAATCATAAATTTTAATGATGGTGAAGTATACCGAGCTGCACCAGCCACTGTTTGTCAAAATTGTAGCTCTGATTCCGACACATCATCTCAACAAGCAACTTTAACTGATATTGAATCAGCCCCATTACCCATAGCTGGGCGTGTCATTGATGAACGCGCTGCGTATATTATGAACAGCATTCTGCGCTCCGTTCTAATTGAAGGTAGTGCACGCGCTGTTAAACGCGCAATAGACCGCGATGATCTTGCTGGCAAAACAGGTACTACCAACGATCAAAAGGACCTGTGGTTTTCTGGGTTCAATGGCAACATTGTGACCACGGTTTATGTCGGCTACGACCAACCTCAAAACCTGGGCAGCTCCGAACAGGCAGCAACCGTTTCTATCCCCATTTGGGTAGATTTCATGAAAACCGTGTTGGAAGGGACTGAAGAAATCAGCATGAAGCAACCTGATGGTTTAGTGACTGTGCGCATCAATAGGGAAACAGGATTACTTGCCCTGCCTGATGAAGATGACGCAATTTTTGAAATTTTCAGAGCAGAAGATTTACCCGCTTACCCAAACACCCCTGGCTCGAATGATGCCAAGAGTGATAGTCGTGAAGCTGCAGGCACTTTATTCTAGTTTTAAGTTAGATTAGGAATATTCATAAAAAAACAGGCCTTGGCCTGTTTTTTTATACATCTATGAAGATTCAACAACACTGCATTTGCGTAAGCTTTGACAGCGCAAAAAATCAGACCTTGCGTTGGCCAAATCGCTTGTTGAATTTATCTACTCTCCCCCCAGTATCCAGTACCTTCTGTTTTCCAGTGAAAAACGGATGGCAGGATGAACATACGTCGATACGCATATCTTCAGCCAGAGTGGATCGGGTTTTGAATACATTACCGCAACCGCAGGTAACTGTAATATCTTCGTATTTAGGATGAATATCTGCTTTCATGATTAGCCTCTTGCTTGGTATGCGCCAAGCCATTGCTTTATTTTTGTATATCGCTACTGGTCATCGCGATGCCAGCACCATATACATGCCATAATTTTTAAAAACTGCCTTAAAGGCAGGGGAAAAAGAGCGCGCATTCTACCAGAAGACGAGTCTCTGACAAGCTCATTATCCCCGAGCTAGGTCAGCTTATCCTTATTTATGACTTGGAAATTGCTTTGGCATGAAAACTACGATGATTTTTCACAACTTCAATGAACACTTGTTGAAACAATTCTTGCACGAACTGGCCATTTAGGCCTTTTAGATCCGCCGAGAGCTGCAATCGCTGCAGTTTTTCCTGTTCCCGAACCGGATCTACAGAATCTAGACCATGTGTTGCCTTTAGTTGGCCCACTTTATTGGTAACTTCAAACCGACGCGCCAGTACCGTCAAAATTTCTTCATCAATGCTATCTATAGTGTCACGTAAAAATCCGAGTTCTTGTGGAACTTTTGACTTGGCTTTGGCTTGCATGGAAGTACTTGCTCCAGGTTATAGACCCTGCGAGGGGGGGGGGGTGCCCACAGCATGGCATTCAAAACAGGTTCCCTATATTATTGCGGTCAGCTCTTTCACTCAACAATGAATCCCTACTGTTTTGGCCTTTCCAGAAATACCACAGTTTTTTCTGCGGATCGCAATCCCTTCCCCTCTGCGGCAATGTTTTGAATATTTGCCTCCCGCTGATGTACCTCTGCCCTTGCCTGGCACGAGAGTACGAGTACCTTTTGGCAAACAGATAAAAACCGGAATAGTGATAAGCACCAGCACTGAAGCCGAATTTGATCTGGATAAAATCCTGTCCGTGTTGGAAGTGCTCGATTGCGAACCATTGTTGGATACAAGCACCTTGGCACTGTACAAGTGGGCCAGCGATTACTACATGTTTCCACTAGGCTTGGCGCTACAAACTTCGTTACCAAAGTCTATTCGTGAGGGCGGTAGCTTGGTTACCCCCACCAAACTGGTGTGGCAACTGACTGATGCCGGTCGGCACCTGCCTCTAAACACCCTGCAACATGCACCACTTCAACAACAAGTTGTAAATATGTTGCTCACCTATCAACTATTGAGCACCGCAGAAATTTCTGCTTTATTAGGTAAGTCTGCCCGCACCATTATAGAAGCATTAGCCAGTAAAGAATTACTCCAAGCGGTGCCTGCAATCCCTGTACACACTTTGAAAAATCCGGTCCTTCCAAAACAAAAAATTCTCCGACTAAATGAACAGCAGACCAACGCACTGACTGATATTAAGCAAGCTTTGGGAGTGTACAAATGCTTCCTGCTCGAAGGCATAACTGGTAGTGGTAAAACTGAAATATATCTACAACTGATAACGGAGGTATTAAACGCGGGACAGCAAGTACTGGTATTGGTGCCTGAAATAAGCCTGACACCACAAACCATCAGTCGTTTTGAGCTGCGCTTTCACTCGCGCATAGTCGCCTTTCATTCAGGTTTGACGGACAAACAACGATTGGAAGGGTGGATGGCGGCACGCAATGGCAGTGCCGATATCATAATAGGTACACGCTCTGCGGTTTTTACTCCCTTACCTCGCCTAGGGTTAATTATCGTTGACGAAGAACATGATAATTCCTACAAACAACAGGAAGGATTTCGCTATTCAGCCCGAGATGTAGCTATTTTTCGCGCGAATACCCTGAAAATACCAATTGTACTAGGCTCAGCCACTCCCGCTCTTGAAAGTTTACATAATGCCTTATGCGGCCGTTACCATTTGTTGACATTGAGCCAGCGAGCTGGAGCTGCTCAATTGCCGCAAGTACAACTGCTCGACTTAAAATTACAAGAAATTCGTGAAGGATTTTCACAGACCCTATTACAAAACATACGCCAGCAGCTTTCCCGCAATCGTCAAGTATTGGTATTTCTCAACCGACGTGGTTTTGCTCCATTATTACTATGTCGCGCGTGCGGGTGGGTTGCCGAGTGTCCTCGCTGCGAACGAAGTTATACTTTGCATCACCAGCCTGCCGGTTTGCGCTGCCACCATTGTGATGCTAGCAAAGTAAAGCCCAAGCTTTGTCCAAGCTGTGGGAGCAACAACCTTGCCGCAATGGGACTAGGAACAGAACGCAGTGAAATTTTATTACAACAAGAATTCCCTGATTACCCAATCATTCGTATTGACCGAGATACTACTCGTACCGTAAGCAGTCTCAGCCAGATCATGGCGACCATCCACAGTGGTGTTCCCTGCATATTGATAGGAACCCAAATGTTGGCCAAAGGTCATCATTTTGATCGAGTTGCACTGGTTGCAGTTCTCGATGCCGATAGCGGTTTATTCAGTGCTGATTTTCGTGGGCAGGAAAATCTGGGGCAGCTACTTACTCAGGTTGCTGGACGTGCAGGACGCAGTGAAGAACCGGGACACGTGCTAATCCAGACGTATCACCCACAGCATCCAGTACTTCAACAACTAATGACAGGTGGCTATAGTGTGTTTGCCCGCGCACTATTGGAACAACGAAAAGAAGGTAATTTACCGCCCTACGTACATTTTCTGTTGTTACGCGCAGAAGGATCCTTACGCGAATTACCGTTACATTTCCTGGAGGAAGCTCGCAAGCTGGCCCTAAAATTTGGCTCTCGCGATCTGCATTTTTTTGGACCGATGGTTAGCCCACTTGGCAAAAAAGCAGGCCAATTTCGCGCGCAATTAATTATTCAAGCGAGAAAACGATCATCCTTACATCGCATGGGAAAACAATTGATTTTGGCTTTAGCAGTACTGCCGCAAGGCAAAAAAGTACGGTGGCATATGGATGTTGATCCAATCGACTTCACCTAAAGATAGAATAAGCAAAAAAGCATTGATTGTGACTCGACCGAGGTTTATTAGATAATGACCCATACTTTGGCTGTACAGCAGAAATAACATGGCGCAAGATTTTGGCAAGCAGAGCAGCCCACAGAAGATTCGGCGAAAACCTGAACGCACCACACCAAAAGGTGCTTTCTTGCCTAAGCAAGACTTTTGGAGTTGGTTTTTTTCTGGTCTTTTTGTCGGCGTCATACTTTCTATAATCACCTATCTTGGTCTGTTAATGATCGAAAAAAAAAATATTGAACAAGCCGCAATAGCAACGGTGAGTGAAAATGTTAGCGAACCGCCTAACTTCGCTCTGACGTTCTACGATAATCTGGCCAACGCAGAGATCAACGTCAATGTACCTACCCTAACTAGCCCACAACCCGAAACAGCGCGCTCTAACGTCACACAATCTATTCCTGAGTCATCCACAACAAAAACGGTGAACTATCTACTTCAAGTAGGATCTTTTCAAAACCGTGTAGACGCAGAAAATCGACGCGCCGAAATCATGTTGGAAGGGATGGATGTTGCAATCATGCCTGGGGTTGTTTCGGGTAGAAATTTATTTCGAGTACAGGCAGGGCCCTTTGTTGGTCGCCAAGATGCGGAAGTAGCTCGTGATATTTTGTCAGCAAAAAATATAGATTCGATAGTCTTGCAAATTCGATAGCCACCAAATCAACCACTACTGCAACTTATACGAGCTGCCTTGGTTAAATCTAGCTCGACTTGCAGATTTGTCCACTGCCGACCACAATATAAAGATGCATTTTAGTTACAAAACGCGCTTTACTAAGGATCATTGTTGGAACAACTACACGGCAAATGAAGATCTCAGTCGATTCATACTTTAAATTTTCGGAATCTGGCTATGCAACCCACTGACATTCACCTGCATAAGCGTACTGCCATTTTGGAACTAAAGTTTCCGGATGGCGGTATTTATACTTTACCGGCAGAATTTTTGCGGGTGTACTCCCCTTCCGCCGAAGTGCGTGGTCATGGTCAAGGGCAGGAAGTGCTGCAAACTGGCAAACTCAATGTAAAAATTAATCGCATTGAGGCAATTGGCAATTACGCTGTGCGCCTGCATTTTGACGACGACCATAATACTGGCATTTACACTTGGGACTATCTGCGTGAACTTTCTCTTACACAAGAGACCCTCTGGGAGCAGTATTTACACCGCCTGCAATCCGCCGGCGAACGCCGCGAACCCAAACAATCAGGTGTGCAGATAGTGAACATCATGGCACTAAAGCCGCATTGAGCCTCACTATTTTTTTGAAAATACCGGAGTCCACTTTGCCATTTCGCCAAAAATCCCTACCCTGCGCGATGAGCTTGCTGTTCATGTCAAGTATGCCTTTGTTGGCATCAGAAACGATTGAAGAGATCAGGGTCATCGGTATCACGCCAGGCGCTGCTGCCACTCTAGCGCTACGCAAAATTCCATATGCGGTACAAAGCACAGTGTTCTCTGATCTGGAAGCCGCTCGCACGCTGGATCTGAGCGACTACATGAACAATCGACTTGGCAGCGTAACCATCAATTCCGCGCAGAACAATCCCCTTCAGGCCGATATACAATTCCGCGGTTTCACGGCCTCCCCTTTGTTGGGCCTACCACAAGGAATCTCGGTGTATCAGAATGGTGTGCGCATCAACGAACCACTCGGAGATTCCGTCAACTGGGACCTCGTGCCTGAATCTGCAGTGTATGGAATAGAGCTGCTCAGTGGATCTAATCCAGTTTTTGGCCTCAATACACTTGGCGGTGCGCTGTCGGTGACAATGAAGAATGGTTTTAATTTCACTGACCATCAGGCTGAAGTGATAACGGGCTCATGGAACAGAGTTACTAGTGCCGTGGAGAGCGGGGCCAACAATGCTAGCTGGGGCTACTACGCCAACTACAGTAGTTTCGACGAGGCTGGCTGGCGCGATCTGTCAGCATCTGAAGCACGCAATTTCTATGGCGCTCTGAGTTGGCGCGATAAAAATAGCTCCGCGTTGGATTTCACCTGGCAGGGAGGCAATAGCGAACTGATCGGAAATGGGCCCTTGCCTGTTGGACTCCTGGAGCTACAAAGAAACTCTGTATTCACCGCACCCGATATCACGGCCAACGATCTTAGTATGTTCGCATTCAGCGGCAGCCACCATTTGCGTGACACACTGCAAATCAGTGGGAATATCTTCAGGCGCAATAACGCCACGTATTCATTTAATGGCGATGGCTCCGATTTCGAACTGTGCAAACTCCCTAGCAACACAGTTGCACTATTTGAAGACAACTGCGATGGCGAGGATTTAACCGATGAATTGAGTGGTACTGGCATGCTCAGCGATGAAGCCATCAACAATGTCAGCCAGCGCGAGCAGCAGAGTAACGGGATTACAGTACAGCTCTTATTGGCTGCTGATCTATTCACGCGGCCCAACCAGCTTGTCGGCGGTTACAGCTGGTTTAGGGGGGAGTCCGACTTTGAATCGGTTCTGGAACTCGCGAAGCTGGATCCAGTTACGCGCAGCACATTGGGCCTTGGCACGGGCGTATTCGTTGATAGTGCTGCGACCGACATTCAAACCCAAACAGACACGTCGAGTTGGTATTTCACCAATACCATCGACTTCACGCCGAAACTGGCTCTCACATTATCCGGGCGTTACAACGACACAGATGTCACATTGCGCGACCGCTCCGATGCACGCCCTGAACTGAATGGCGACCACGGCTTCGCGCGCTTCAATCCGGCGCTGGGTTTTGCCTGGTCCCCTGATGCAGATCTGACTATATATGGCTCATACAGCATAGCAAGCCGCGTTCCCACTCCGATCGAACTGGCCTGCAACGAAGGCGTATTTGAACTGGCTCAAAAATATGCGATCGAAGAAGGTGAGGATCCTGAAAATATCGAGTTCGAGTGCAGGCTTCCCAACGCCTTTCTTGCCGATCCGCCACTCAGTGATGTCGTGACCCGCAGCATGGAACTAGGCATGCGCGGCACTTGGCAGCGTTTGCGCTATCAGATGGGACTTTTCAATGCTGTCAACAGCGACGACATCCTATTCCAGACCACGGGCCGTGCCACTGGATTGTTTGCCAACGTGGATAAGACACAACGTAAGGGGGTGGAGTTGTCATTTTCAGGCACTTGGTTGCAAGCGCAGTGGTATGCGGCTTACACCTACCTAGAAGCAACCTTTGGCAGTTCGTTCAAGGTACTTAGCCCAAACCATCCCAACGCTGATACCGCTGGTGAAATCGAAGTGCAAAATGGAAACCGCATGCCCGGCCTTCCTGACGCTATTTTCAAATTGAGCAGCGACTACAACATTAGTGAAAGATCAAACGTCGGCGCCGAAGTGATGTACAACACCGACCAGGTGCTGAGAGGCGATGAATCCAATGAACTTGCGCCAATTGCGTGCTACCTGCTGGTGAATCTACGAGCAAGTCATAACCTTGCCGAACACTTTGTGATGTTCGCGCGAGTCACCAATCTGTTCGATAAAGATTACGAGAACTTCGGACTGCTTGGAGAAGATCCAACGGAAATCTTGCCGGGACTAATTGATGCAACGCCCAGATTTTTAGGTGTCGGCGCCCCACGCGCGGGATGGATAGGCTTACAGCTACGCTTCTAATCTTTCCGCGCAACTGACATTTTGACCGGAGACACCACTCTCTATGCCTATAGGCTTAAACTACTCGTGAGTATGAGTTCGTGGCAGTACAATGAACATCCAAATGTGACGGGCTACTCCATGAATGACACCCACAAACCTGAAACGACCACCCATTTCGGTTACCAGGAAATACCGATTGCCGAAAAATCTGGATTGGTTGGCAAGGTCTTTCATTCTGTCGCGCACAGATACGACCTAATGAACGACGTAGTTTCGCTTGGCACTCACCGAATTATCAAGGGATTTACTGTTGAGCTCAGTTCTATACGTCCTGGTCAGCAGGTTTTGGATCTGGCGGGTGGTACTGGCGATTTCAGTCTGTTATTTGCACCACTACTCGGCAACACAGGCCATGTAGTACTAGCCGACATCAATGAATCAATGGTGCGAGTAGGTCGCGATCGCATCATCGATACGGGTAATCCCGGCAACATCACATATACCCTTGCCAACGCTGAATCTTTACCATTTGCTGACAACAGTTTTGATTGCATTTGTATTGCTTACGGTCTGCGCAATGTCACTGACAAAGACGCGGCATTACGATCCATGCTGCGTGTCTGCAAAAAAGGCGGCAGAGTATTGGTGCTGGAATTTTCGAAACCGCGTTCAGCACTAATTGGCAAAGCCTATGATGTTTATTCCAAACTGTGGCCACTGGCCGGCAAGCTAGTGTTGGGGGACAGTGCCAGTTATCAATATCTGGTGGAATCGATTCGTATGCATCCAGATCAAGAAACGCTCAAACAAATGATGCTGGATGCGGGGTTCGACCGGTGCTACTACCACGATGTGATGGGTGGCATTTGCGCGATTCATATCGGGCACAAGGATTAATTTGTGTCTTTTTCTTTGCTACAAAATACTATGTTGCTACCTGCCGAGTTGGCACTCAATCAACTATTAGTTCTTGATGCCGCCACGCCTGCGCGTTTGTCAAAGTTACAAGGGCGCACTCTTGCAGTCCATATTTCGCAACCTACACTGACGCTTTATGTAAGTATCACCGGCGATGGTTTACATCTGAGTTCAATATTTGAAGGCCAACCGGATGCAACTATACATGGCCCTCTTACTGGTTTATTAAAACTATTGGCAAAAGGTGCCAGCACTACAAATTTGTATTCATCTAAAGTGGAGATACGGGGCGATACCGGTTTTGTCCAAGCGCTGCAAACCTTGCTGCTGGACGTTTATGTGGACTGGGAATTTCAACTCGGCAAGTTTATTGGTGACATTCCAACACATGTTTTTAGCACCGGCTTAAAACAGAGCTCAGACTTCATCCGCTCAACCGGTTTTAGGATCAAACAAAATCTGCAAGATTATCTGACCCACGAAACTTCTTTTTTCCCAAAAACCCACGAACTCGAAAATTTTTATGCAGCCGTTACTGAGCTGACCTTACGTGTTGATCGCTTGCAAGCTAAAATAGAGAACTATAAAAGCAGAAAAAATAATTAACAGCAGACAATGTTTTTCACCAGTCAATCAATTACACAGTACCAACACCAGAATTATCACTAAGAAATAAAAAAATGAAAAAAATAAATTTACTTTCAGCACGCTCTCTCGCCATGTTGTGCATTTTGCTACAAGTTACCTCGCTCAGCAGCGCCACAGAAAATTCAACCACACCAATGCTCGCCTATCGAGTGACGAAAAAATTAAGCGACGGGGCAGGTATTGATGCAACACTAAATATACGTTTTCTTGAAGGGTTCCTAGAGAACGAGCGCGAAATCGCTGAAATTCGTTATAGCAAACTCATCCATGGGAATGAATATATGGGGGCTTACAATTTGCAGTTTGATCGACGCGGGCAAAGTGGATCTGAACATAGATTATGGCAACAGGTTCGCCATCAATTTGTTTTGCCTAACAGCGCCTTTGAAAGCTCAGCCCGCATTGAAGAGCGTTATTTTAGTAATAGTGCCAAATTTGGCACCAGGTTGCGGGTACTTAATCGCTGGATAAAAAATCTGCCTTTGCAGAATCAACTGCGAATTGGCCATGAATTGGTATACAACTTGACCGATATCTCCGCCTCCACCCAGCGTGGAGCAAGCCAAGATCGCTTGATCGGCAGTCTCAATCACACCTTGCCCAATGGCAACCGATGGGAATTGGAATATCAGCTTCGATACGTACACAACCCCATATCAGATAACAGTATTGTGCATCAACTACAGTGGATGTACGTGTTTGTCCTGTAGTGTTGAACTAAGGATTGATTTGCTGTATCCGCGGCGCTCAATGTTTGTGCATTCGAATCCACTGATCACAATAACAAAATATTTTCCGAAATATTTCTGATTTTCATGCAAGGCTTCCAGTTCTAGTTATTTATCAATCACTATTTTTTGCTACTATTTATTTCATACACTGCCATATACAGTTAAAGAACATGCAAATAAACATAATATCCCGACCTGATTATTGGCTAGAGATGTTCAGGTTTGTTTGTCCCCGGATATCGAAATTTTGGACAATAAAATTATTTTCCTGCAGTGTAATTTCCCCTACATCTTGGGCGATGAAATCTAAATTTCCCAACACATTATTTTGCAAGAAAACCCTGGTAATTTCTGTGAATCGCAGATTCATTAAAACTGCTATAAAACTACTGATTTTTACCTCACGCACATAAAACACTTCCAGGGTATCAAGCACAGGCACACCAATTTTCAACATTGCAGCTTCAGTACCTTGGTGATTACCAAAACCTGTAATCATCAAAGTATTGTCCTCCACGGTGGCCACTAGTCCGCCTTGAAACTCATTCAAGGGAGCATAATCAATGGTGTAGTCCAGACCTTGCACAACTTCCAGATCGAAATCACCCCGCACACTTATACGGGTGTAGTTGGCAAATTGAGCTAGCTCATTAGCTGACATACGTTGCGGCACTTTTTGTAATACCGCACTGCCTGGATAGAGGCTGTCACTTAATTCCAGCAGGACAATTCCAACAACTACAATAAAGCCTGCACCCAACAAATATTTGTTAACTTTTTTCATGATGCGAACCCATTTGTTCATACAGTTTGACCAATTACTTAATGCAGTTTCATTGTTCTGCAACTTGCGTTTTAGCACCTCCACAAATATATGGCCAAATATATGGGAAATTTTGCATTTTGACGCCCTTAGGTTTGGCAACCTAAGTCAGCTAGTGCTTTTGCCCTTGACACACTTTTAGGCTATCGTTGCCGCCCTTTTGCCAACCACACCCTAGCATGCACAAGTATCTAAGATTATTGAAGATTTACCGAGTTGCTGCCCGCTATAGGCTCGGCGAACTGTTGCAATCAATGCCTCAGGCACGATTTTTCGTGCTATTACTGAAACTTCCGTTTGCCGCTCATCCCGCACTTGCCACGTTAAGCAGAGGGCAGAGGTTGCGATTGGCGCTCGAAGAGTTGGGACCCATCTTTATAAAATTTGGACAACTGCTCTCCACGCGTCGCGATATGGTGTCAGTCGATTTAGCCGATGAGTTAGCGTTGCTGCAAGATCAAGTGGAGCCTTTCGATGGTTTGTTAGCACAACAACTTATCGAGACCGCACTTGGATATCCCATTGTCGATAAATTCAGCGCATTTTCTGTTACTCCACTTGCTTCCGCTTCAATAGCCCAAGTCCACACTGCCACCTTACGCAGCGGTGAAGACGTAGTCATAAAAGTTATTCGTCCTGGCATCGACAAAATCATTGCCAGCGATATGGCTCTGCTGCATCACATCGCGGTGCTGGTGGATTCGCGCTTTACTCATGGTAAAAGGCTGCGGCTACTCGAAGTGGTAAGCGACTATGAACATGTAATTTTCGACGAGCTTAATTTACTTAGTGAAGCCGCCAACACCTCCCAACTAGGTCGTAATTTCAAAGACTCAAAACAATTGTATGTGCCCAAGGTATATTGGGATTATTGCCGCACCAATATTTTGGTGATGGAACGTATCTACGGGATCCCAGTTAGCCAGATAGATGAACTAAAAACCGCTGGCATCAACATCAAACGCCTGGCTGAAACCGGTGTGGAGATTTTCTTTACACAGGTATTCAACCACAGTTTTTTTCATGCCGACATGCATCCTGGCAATGTGTTTGTGTCACGCGAGCACAGAGAAAATCCTCAATATATTGCGCTTGATTGCGCCATCATTGGTACCTTAAGCAAAGATGATCAACACTATTTAGCTCGCAACCTATTGGCGATTTTCAAACAAGATTATCGGCGCGTAGCAGAACTCCACGTGGAATGTGGCTGGGTGCCGAGCGACACCCCCATCCACGCATTTGAAGCCACGATGCGGGCTGTGTGTGAACCTATTTTCCAGAAACCTATTCGTGATATTTCATTTGGCATGTTGCTATTACAACTGTTTCGCACTGCCAGTCGTTTTAATATGCAGGTTCAACCTTCATTAGTATTGCTGCAAAAAACCTTGCTTAATATAGAAGGGCTCGGCAAACAACTCTATCCCGACCTAGATCTTTGGCAAACTGCCATGCCGTTTTTGGAAAACTGGCAGAAGGAGCGCTTGTCGCCCTTCGCCAATTTACGCAAGATCAAGGATAAATTGCCGGAATGGATCGAACAGGTACCAGAAGTTCCAGAGTTGATATTTGCAGCATTAAAGGAAGCCGGCAAAAGCACCCAAGAGATTCAGCGGTTAACTACTCGTGTGACGGAGCTTGAAGCCTTGCTAAACACAACATCATCTGGCATCGGCAGTTATGCCAAGGCTATTTTTCTGTTGTTAGCGGCTTTGTCCCTTGCGATTCCTGCCGCTTATTTTACCGCTTCTATTGTGCGCCCATTTTTCTTTAATTAAATACAGTCACGGATCGAATCTCATTATGTAAAGTGCACTGGCCGCCTACAGGCTCACAACACGAGGAAGCTCACATGTGCCGAATTTCCAAAATAGAATAATGACAAAATTAAGCAACCCCTTGTTTTTACAGATCCTCCCCCAAAATAAGGTATGCTACAGGCTCACAAACTAGCCCAATTAACAGGCTGTAACAGCGAAATTTTATCCATGAAACCAGATTGGCTTGCTGTAATTCGTTGGGATGCCAGCGGTCTTTGCCCTGTAATTGCGCAAGACTGGCAAAGTGGTGCCATCCTGATGCAGGCATTTGTAAACAGCGAAGCCTTGCAACTGGCAGTCACAGAAAACCGTGCTATTTATTGGTCACGCTCCAAACAAAGAATTTGGCGCAAAGGAGAAGAATCCGGTCATGTTCAGGTGCTACATTCGGTCTATCTTGATTGTGATGGTGACAGTTTGATTTTCGAAGTTGAGCAACTGGGCGGTATTGCTTGTCACACGGGCCGTGCAACTTGTTACTTTCAAAAGTTGCAAGCAGATGGCAGCTGGCAAATATGCAGTGAGGTATTAAAAGCCCCAACTGAAATTTATACTAATCCGAAAGGCTAAATTGCAAAACATGAAAAAGGAGCGCAGCATAATGCTCTGGATCAATCACACTAATATAGATTTGTAACATGACCGACACACTGAGCAAACTTGCAGAACTCATTGAACAACGTAAACATGCCAGCCCTGAATCGTCTTACGTGGCCAAATTGCAGCACAGTGGGCTAAATAAAATACTAGAGAAAGTTGGCGAGGAAGCCATAGAAACGATCCTTGCAGCACGTGATGTGGAGCAAGGTGCTAGTAAAGACAAACTGATTTATGAAACTGCGGATTTGTGGTTTCACACACTGGTAATGCTAGCGCAGTTTGATTGCACTCCATCCCAGGTATTAATTGAGCTAGAACGTCGTTTTGGTGTATCCGGATTACAAGAAAAAGCCGCACGCGGGTGATACAATATTTTTTCATGAACATCACTATTTTTGAGGAGTAATTTATGGGTCTAGGCGCACCGGGTTTATGGCAACTTATCATCATCGCAGTAATCGTCATGATGGTCTTTGGTACTAAGAAATTGAAAAATATCGGCGAAGACCTTGGTGGAGCAGTTAAAGGTTTTAAAAAAGCCTTTAATGAGATCGATGCTGACAAAAATACCGATCAACTCACCCAAAATGATGACGGCCTTACCATTGATGTAAAAGCTGAAAAGGTTGATGAAAAACGCTAATCCCCAGCAATCCAATTAGCAAATTTCGGAATTATCCATGTTTGATATAGGTTTTTTTGAACTAGTTTTAGTAGGTGTAGTAGCTTTGGTGGTACTTGGACCTGAAAAATTACCTGGCGCTATTCGTACCGCTAGTTTATGGATTGGCCGCTTGCGACGCAGTTTCAACAACATCAAACAAGATATTGAAAAAGAAATTGGTGCTGACGAAATTCGGCGTCAATTGCGCAACGAAGCCATCATGGACAAGTTTAAAAACACCAAGAGTCAGGTGACAGACACCATCAATATGGTCAAGAAAGAGACTGACGCTTTCAGAAAGAATGTAGAACTTGAGTCGCAAGTAGCGGGATTGAGCAGTACCCAAGCAGGAGCTCCTCCAGCGCCAACAAGCACCGATACCGCCAACACAACTGCAGCACCACTCCCAACAACTCAAACGACTTCGCCTACAACATCAGAATCTACACCCGCTGATACTGCCCAACCATGAGCACCACAAAAGAAAACGACCCTAAAGAATTGCCACTGATTTCGCATCTGGTTGAATTGCGCGACCGCTTGTTGCGTTGTGTAGCGGCAATATTGATCGTTTTTATTGCCTTGGTCGCTTTTTCAAATGACATCTACACCTTTATTTCTGAACCATTGACCAGTTTATTGGGTGATGATGAGACAATAATTGCCACTAAAGTTATGGATACCTTTCTGGCACCATTCAAATTAACTTTCATGGTGGCTGTATTTATTACCGTTCCCTATTTGCTGCATCAAGCTTGGGCATTTATTGCGCCTGGGCTGTATCAAAATGAAGTTCGAGTCACTTTGCCCATTCTCATTTCAAGTATTTTGTTGTTTTATTTCGGTATTGCCTTTTGTTACTACGTTGTAATGGGTTTTCTGTTTGAATTTTTCACAAAGGCTGGTCCAGAAAACGTGCGTAACATGACAGATATCAGTGCCTATTTGGATTTTGTCTTGAAGTTGTTTTTGGCTTTTGGTTTGACCTTCGAAATACCGGTAGCAACTGTGTTGTTGATCCTCTCAGGTATTACCACTCCTGACGGTCTCGTGGCTAATCGCCCCTACGTGATCATAGGATGTTTTGTAATAGGCATGTTAATCACCCCACCCGACCCTTTCTCCCAATCAATGGTTGCCATTCCCATGTATCTGTTGTTCGAAGTGGGGGTGTTGGCGGGTAGACTGGTATATAAGGGAGATAAGCAAGCAACAAATGATGCCAAGGAAGAAGAATCCCAAGCCTGAAATTTTAGAATAACGCTTTAGGATTTGAGCAAAAAAGTTACTGGGCCGTCGTTGACCAAACTTACCTGCATGTCCGCACCAAAACGTCCTGCAGCAACTTCTGGGTGGCAAGTGTTTGCGTTAGCAAGAAAATGTTGATAAATGATTTGAGCTTCATCTGGCGATTTGGCACTGGAGAAACTGGGTCTTAAGCCTTTGTTAGTATCGGCTGCCAGCGTGAATTGCGAAACGATCAACAAGCCGCCTTGGACATCCTGCACACTTAAGTTCATTTTCTTTTCAGAATCTGCAAACACACGATAGGCTAAAACTTTTTGCAGAAGCCGATCAGCTTCGACAATGGTGTCGTCGCGTTCAATGCCTAAAAACACCAACAAACCTTGATTGATTGCACCAACCAATTCATCAGCGACTTCTACTTTTGCTTGTTTAACACGCTGGATGAGAGCGAGCATGTTGACGTGACTCTTGGGGACCCTGGTGTCGTGCTGCTCGTATCAGAGCCCTATTTTCCACTGCCGAATTTCAAACTAAAAAACAGTCTCGGAAATTTGACTCTGACTCTAAGACTAAAAACTATCTAGCTTCTGTACTACGCACACCGCGCTTGCGTTCGTGTTCGGTCAGTAGTTGTTTGCGGATACGTATGGATTTAGGTGTGATTTCAACAAGTTCGTCACCGTCGATGAATTCCATCGCCTGCTCCAGACTGTGGCGAACCGGCGGAGTGAGGAAAATATTTTCATCATTACCTGCAGCGCGCATGTTGGTCAGCTGTTTGCCCTTGGTCGGATTTACCACAAGGTCATTTTCGCGACTATGTAAACCTATAATCATCCCTTCGTACACTTCTGTGTTGGTCTCGATAAAGAGACGTCCACGCTCCTGAATCGTATTCATCGCATAGGCAAGTGTTTTGCCTTTTACCATGGACACAAGCACACCGTTCTTACGGGTACCAATTTCACCTGCTTTCATAGGGCCAAAATGGTCAAAGATGTGAGTCAGGATACCGGTGCCGGAAGTCATGCTCAGAAACTGGGTACGGAAACCAATCAGTCCGCGTGTTGGAATTATAAAATTCAAACGCGTACGGCCTTTGCCATCAGTGCTCATTTCCTGCATTTCGGCTTTGCGGTAACCCAGTTCTTCGATGACACCACCTTGATGCTGCTCATCAATGTCGATAACCAGCGTTTCATACGGCTCATGTTTATCGCCGTCCACTTCTTTAAGAATAACCTGTGGGCGCGAAACTGCCAGCTCAAAACCTTCGCGTCGCATACTTTCTATTAACACGGACAAATGTAATTCCCCACGGCCTGAGACTACAAATTTGTCGGCAGTAGTGCCAGGTTCAACACGCAGTGCCACGTTATGAATTAGCTCACGCTCCAGTCTCTCTTTAATGTTACGACTGGTAACATATTTACCTTCCAGCCCCGCAAAGGGTGAATCATTAACTTGGAATGTCATGGTAACTGTGGGTTCATCCACAGTCAGTGGCGGCATGATTTCCGGTTTTTCGGGATCACAAATAGTGTCGGAGATATGTAAATCTTCGATGCCAGTTATACAGATTATGTCTCCTGCGCTAGCTTCAGGCACATCGATACGCTCAAGACCCATGTGGGTTTTAACTAAGCCTACTTTGGCTTTACGACTTTTTCCTTCGATATCCAGCACCACAACCGGCATACCAGTTTTGATTTTGCCACGAGTAATTCTGCCGATGCCGATTACACCAAGGTAGGACGAATAATCCAGGGCACTGATCTGCATTTGCAGAGGACCAACAGCATCAACCAAGGGTGGATTCACCTTGTCTATTACCAATTGAAACAGCGGGTCCATATTTTCTTCTAGTTTCAACGGATCGTTTCCTGCTTTGCCAAACAAGGCAGATGCATACATCACAGGGAAATCAAGCTGTTCTTCGGTGGCACCCAGTCGATCAAACAAATCGAACACTTCATTGAGCACCCAATCAGGGCGGGCACCATCTCTATCTACTTTGTTGATCACAACAATCGGTTTAAGTCCGCGCGCAAAAGCTTTTGAAGTCACAAAACGGGTTTGGGGCATTGGGCCATCAACTGCGTCCACCAACAGCAATACTGAATCTACCATCGACAACACTCGCTCCACTTCTCCACCAAAATCGGCATGGCCTGGCGTGTCAACAATATTGATACGATAACCATTCCACATGACGGCAGTATTTTTAGCGAGGATGGTAATACCACGCTCTTTTTCCTGATCGTTGGAATCCATGACTCGCTCTACTTCTTTGCCACGTGTATGCAACGTGCCTGACTGTTGCAGCAATTTATCAACAAGAGTTGTTTTACCATGGTCGACGTGCGCGATGATGGCGATGTTGCGAATGTTAGAAATCACGAAAATATCCTGCGGGGGCTTAGAGGGCTAAAACGCGCGGCATTATACCTGAGAGTTCCGAATTTTAGGCTGCAAATTTAGCCAGAAACGGGGATGGAATTTTTTTTAGGGCGATAAACGCCAATATTGGTGTAGCCCAGGCCTGCGAGAAATGAAGCATGCAATTGACTCATCACGCCTTTCTCACAATACAAAAAGTATTGAGTAGTGAGTGGCAACAACGCGAATGCATTATTCAATTTATAAAAAGGAATTGTCTTAACTGTAGCTAATAGCACCTGCAATGGTCGACGTTGCTCTTCATCTGCATGGCGAATATCAATCACTGCTAAATTAACCAATGTCTGACTGGATACTTGCGCTATGCTTTCGCCTGTCACTAGTGCATGCACTTCTAGTTCATCCACAATTTTAGTGGCGGCTCGCAACATCATACGTTTAAGAATTACACTCATTTGGGAGTTTTCTACCTTTTCGAGCATCTCAGCAACCACACCTTCAAATGGCACCGTAATGAAATGTGCTGTATGTGAAGCACCAAAACGCAACCACAAATACAAGGCCACTTCTTTCACTGCGATTTCATGCCCCAGTCCACCCAGATTGAAAAACAGAAAATGGGTACGCAAGCCGCGTTTCATTGCTAGATAACTGGTCACGGCAGAATCGAAACCTCCAGACAATAAAGAGATTACCGAATCCTGAGTGCCTAAGGGAAAGCCGCCAATGCCAGATTTACGCTCATCCAACACATACAATTCCTGCTGGCGAATTTCAATGACAACTGTTATCTCGGGGTGATGTAGATTCACTCCTTTGGCCGCAGTTTGCTGGAGTAATCCGGCACCCACATAACGCTCTACATCGGGAGAGCTTTAGGCATGTGTGCCGATGCGACGGCAACGCACAACAAATGTTTTTCCTCGTAAACGCTCTGCATAAACCGCTTTGGTCAACGCGACAATGTTGTCGAAATCACTCAAGGGATAAGCGAGCATTCTATTAAAACTCCCTATCCCGGGAATATTGCTCAGCACCTCCTCGATTGCCGACTGCTTACCAGCGTGTATTTCATTCAACTCTAACTGGATAAAATCCCAGTTGGACTCGACACTGATGGCACCTGGATAATGAGGATCGGAAGCCGTATCTATCAGACCGAGGTGCAACCTGAGCTACTTGGCCACATTTTTTCTCAATTGTTTACAAAAGCGAGTGCGTACAATCGGGCTTTTGGTGATCATTTCGGGCGAATATCTAATCTGATACTTCATAAGTATCGTATTGGCGCATTAATTGCACCTTATTGGCTCAAAAACTGAATTGACGCGCCATAATGGGGCTGCTTGGTTGGGATTGATGTTTCTTAAGCCTTAAATACAGGGCTTTCAAGTTGTTGGATAATGGCATATATTTTGCTCCCCCCATTATTGCTGGTGACAAGCCTCGATACTGCGGTTCACACCATTAAAACCAACTTTTTTAAAACACAGCCACTCAGGACAGCGTTCCTGGATATGCTCACTGCGGAGGAAATATGTCTGAGAAGACACTCAAACTGATCAAAGATAACGATGTAAAGTGGGTTGACCTACGTTTTACTGATACCAAAGGCAAACAACAACACGTAACTTTTCCCGCTAGTGCGGTATCAGCCAAATTTTTTGAAGGCCAGATGTTCGATGGCTCGTCCATCGCCGGCTGGAAAGGCATCAATGAATCCGACATGGTACTGCTGCCAGACGACAGCACTGCGGTACTGGATCCATTTTCAGAAGAAGCCCAAGTCAATATTGTTTGCGACATCCTCGAACCTTCCACCATGCAAGGTTACGACCGTGACCCACGCAGCATTGCTCGTCGTGCTGAAGAATATCTGACAGCTACCGGCATTGGTGACACAGCTTACATGGGCCCAGAACCTGAGTTTTTCATTTTTGATGATGTGAAATACCGCACCACGATGGGTTATTGCATGAGCAAGGTTATTTCCAATGAAGCTGCCTGGACAACTGATGCTGACAAAGAAGACGGTGGCAACAAAGGCCACATCCCACGCGTCAAAGGTGGCTATTTCCCGGTTCCTCCTGTTGATTCACTGCATGACATCCGTTCTGCCATGTGCGGCACCATGCAAGACATGGGGCTGAATGTAGAAATACATCATCACGAAGTAGCGAATGCCGGCCAGTGTGAAATTGGTGTTGCCTTTAACACCCTAGTGAAAAAAGCCGACGAAGTACAAACTCTGAAATACTGTGTACATAACACCGCTGCAGCGTTTGGCAAAACTGCTACTTTTATGCCCAAGCCGCTGGTTGGCGATAACGGCAGTGGTATGCATGTACACCAATCCATCTTCAAAAATGGCAAGAACCTATTTGCAGGCTCGGGTTATGCCAACCTGTCTGATGACGCTTTGTTCTACATTGGCGGCATCATCAAACACGCCAAGGCACTCAATGCTTTTGGTAATTGCTCAACCAACTCTTACAAACGTCTGGTAAAAGGTTTTGAGGCGCCCACCTTGTTGGCTTACTCAGCACGCAATCGTTCAGCATCCATTCGTATCCCGTACATTCTGGGTGGCAATCCAAAAGGTGTCCGTATCGAAGTTCGCTTTGGCGACCCAACAGCAAACCCTTACCTGTTCTTTGCAGCCATGTTGATGGCCGGCATCGACGGTATAAAGAACAAAATCCATCCTGGCGAACCAGCCAGCAAGGATTTATATGATCTAGAACCTGAAGAAGAAGCGAAGATCCCACAAGTTGCCAACGACATGATTGATGCATTGGATAATCTTGATAAGGATCGCAGCTTCCTTACAGTTGGCGGTGTATTCAGCGACGACATGATCAATGCCTACATTGATCTGAAAAAGCAGGAACACGTGCTGGTTCACATGACCACACATCCGCTGGAGTTTGAGTTGTACTACAGCTGCTAAGCATGTTCGGATCCATAAAAAGCCCGCAGCTCATGCGGGCTTTTTTGTGGCGGCTCGAAAAGTACGATTATCAACATCAATCCCCTTGCCCGAGACCGCTCGCAAACCACCGCGCAGTTACCCCAATTTGCGCTCAGATCTAGATAGCATGAGCAATTACAGTCATGTTTTATACATGACCGCACCAACTTGGAGCGCCTAACTTTTTAACCTGTTAGTATTTAGCTGCTTTTCCTAACAGTATAGGCAGTTTTAACAACTGGTATCGTAATTGCATAGTTAGTAACACATTAGTTGTAAAAATGACTCTCAGTATGAATTCTGTGCATCGTAACAAGAGATTATCTGGCAAATTGAAAACGACCACTTTCAACACCAAAATCCTCGACAACCTCACTACAGCAGTATTGGTGCTTGATGCTGCACATTGTATCTATCACATGAACCCCTCAGCTGAGTCCATGCTGGAAACCAGCAATCAGCATTCCCAAAACTCCCACATCAAAGAATTGATTCGAAATGCCAACGATCTGAGCCACGCTCTTATATCTGTCGGCAAAAGCAATACAACTTTGATTATTCGCAAGGAAGAACTGATTTTGATCAACGGCAACAAATTGCTGGTGGATTTTTCCATTGCTGCGTTTCAAGAAGCGGATGAAGGATATTTATTGCTTGAATTCCAGGAAATTAATCGTTCAATATCCATGAGCCGCAAGGAATCTTTGATTGCCAATCACGAAACAACTGTAGAAATGATTCGCTCTCTGAGTCACGAAATCAAAAACCCACTCGGTGGAATTCGCGGGGCAGCACAACTCCTCGCCAGTGAATTGCCACATTCACAACTACAGGACTACACCAACGTCATCATTGAAGAAACCGACCGACTGGTAAATCTGGTGGATCGTATGACAGGCGCCTACAAGAAACTCAACATCCGTGCCCTCAACGTGCATGAGGTACTCGAACGTGTGCGCAGCTTAATCGAAGCTGAAACCCAAGGTGCAATCAACTTGGTCCGTGATTACGATCCCAGCCTACCCGAAATTATGGGTGACCTTGAACAGCTCATTCAGGCAGTTTTAAACATTATGCGCAATGCCATGCAGGCGCTGACAGAAACCAAACTCAAAGCGCACCCTCCGCAGATCACACTACGAACCCGCGCTCTAAGCCATATTACAATTGGCTCTACCACGCACAAACTAATTGCTCGAATCGAAATAATTGATAACGGGCCCGGCATTCCTGCGGAAATTCTCGATACTATTTTTTACCCATTGATCAGCGGTAGAGCTGAAGGTACTGGCCTAGGTCTGTCGATTGCGCAAACCGTAATCAAGAATCATGCGGGCCTGATTGAATGTGAAAGTAAGCCTGGCCTTACTCGCTTCATATTATCCATTCCATTTATGACCGAAGGTGACAACTCATGAACAAGGATATGATTTGGATTGTGGATGATGATCGCTCGATCCGCTGGGTGCTGGAAAAATCTTTCGCAAAGGCTGGGTTCAACACCGATAGTTTTACCAACGGTGATGCGCTCTTAGAACGCCTGCATTCTGTACAGCCCGACGCCATCATTTGCGATATCCGAATGCCGGGCACAGACGGTCTGGACGTACTTTCAGCTGTACACATAAAATATCCGCAGGTTCCCGTTATTATCATGACCGCTCATGCCGACTTGAGTAGCGCCGTAAAATCTTATAAACGGGGAGCATTTGAATATCTTCCCAAACCCTTTGATGTTAACGAAGCAGTAGCAGTTGCCGAACGCGCCGTAAAACATGGCCGACAAGCAAAAGGCGAAGCACCGGTTACTGCTGCAGTAGAGTCACGCGAAATAATTGGCGAAGCATCGTCGATGCAAGAAGTGTTCCGCGCCATAGGACGCTTATCGCATTCCAATATCACGGTATTAATCAAGGGTGAATCTGGTACTGGCAAAGAACTGGTAGCGCAAGCCCTGCACAAACACAGCCTACGAGCTGATAAACCTTATGTGCCACTAAATGTGGCCGCAATTCCAAAAGACCTGATTGAATCCGAATTGTTTGGTCACGAAAAAGGGGCATTCACTGGTGCTACACAAGCGCGAGTAGGCCGATTTGAACAGGCTCACGGTGGCACTTTGTTTCTTGATGAAATCGGTGACATGCCTATGGATACCCAGACTCGTTTGTTACGGGTGTTGGCTGATGGTGAGTTTTACCGTGTGGGGGGGCTTAGTCCTGTAAAAGTCGATGTGCGAGTAATTGCCGCTACTCATCAAAATTTGGAAGCCCGCGTAAAAGAACAACTGTTTCGCGAAGATTTGTTTCATCGCCTGAACGTAATCCCCATCAATCTGCCTAGGCTAGCTGATCGGCGGGAAGACATTCCGGCTTTGGCTGAATTTTTTTTACAGAAAGCTGCAAAACAGCTAGGTGTGGAGAAAAAAATATTGCGCGAAGACACCTGTACTTTCCTGACCAAACTGCCCTGGCCCGGCAACGTTCGACAACTGGAAAATTTTTGCAGCTGGATTACCGTGATGGCATCAAGCCGCGATATTTTTATCACTGACCTGCCTGATGACTTTCACAAACTTGACACCGACTCTCCCGTGGCCGGCAACTGGATTGGGAACCTGCATCATTGGGCCGACCAAGAACTTGGACTGGGGCACACCGGTATTTTGCAACAAGCCATCCCTTTGTTCGAAAAATGTATGATTGAAGTGGCGCTCAAACACAGTGGAGGCCGTAAACGAGACGCATCAGAATTGTTGGGTTGGGGACGCAACACTCTTACTCGCAAAATCAAAGAGCTAGGGATGCAAACGGGCGCGCCTGATGAAGACGAAAATCAGAGTTAAGAACAGCACTGCTGCAAGACTTTCTTGGCTTTGACTTATTTTGTACTTTTAATCTCACCATAATTTCGAAATTAAAATAATTTCAAGCTAACTCTTATTATTCTATATAAATTTTTTATGTTTAATATTGTGCTTTTTGAACCTGAAATCCCTCCCAATACTGGCAACATAATTCGCCTTGCCAGCAACACTGGATGTCGCCTGCATCTGATACAACCACTAGGTTTTAGTCTTGATGAAAAGAATTTACTGCGGGCAGGACTCGATTATCACCAATATTCCACGGTGGTGGTTCACGAGAATTGGGATGCGTTTATTAACAGGTGTCAGCCTGCAAAACTGTATGCCTACAGCACCAAGGGCCATAGCTTTTATACCAACACTCGCTATATGGCAGGCGACTATTTGGTATTTGGCCCAGAAACGCGGGGCCTGCCTGAGACAATGTTAGGGAGTGGCCAGTTTGACAAGGTGCTTACCCTGCCTATGGTTGCTCAAAGTCGCAGCCTAAACCTGTCCAATACCGTTGCAATCGTGGTGTATGAAGCTTGGCACCAACTGGGTTTTGCAGCGGCCCAAACTGTAATCGAGGGAGGAGTAGATGAGAGGTAGTTCTGTTGGTAGTTCTGTTGGTAGTTTTCTTACCCACGTCAGCCGTGGGTAAGAGACTAGAACCGACTGTAACTTGCGTTTAACGCCTAATGCAGGGGCAAAGTAAACTTCACCCCATGTAATTCAAATCAATTCATCTGACCATCTGCTGCTGCTTTTTCAGCTTGATTGCGTTTAGCTTGCATGTACACAGCTTCGAAGTTAATCGGAGCCAACATAAGAGCGGAAAAACTACCTTTCGTAACCAGCGCATCAATAGCTTCGCGGCCATATGGGAACAACACACTTGGGCAAGTAATAGTAAGCACCTGTTCCAGACGTTCGCCTTCTAAACCTGCGATTTCAAAAACTCCTGCTTGTTGAACTTCGACCAGAAACACAGTTTTATCATCTTGTTTAACATCGGCAGTTAGACGCAACACCACTTCATAAATGTTGCCTTCAATGTTTTTGCTGCGACTGTTGATGGTGAAATTTACTTGAGGGCTGTAAGGACGACGGAAGCATTCTGGCGTGTCTGGTGCTTCAAAAGAAGAATCTTTTACGTAAATGCGTTGCACGCCAAAACGGGTTTCTGCTTGGGCTGGCGCTGCAGCGGGGTTAACTTGATTGTCGTTGTCTGCCATGAGTCACCTTTTCTTTTTAGATCAGTTAATTGATGGTTGATTACACACTTTGGTTACTTAACTTTTTTAATCCAGGTTCGATTATTTCACTATCGGGAGATTTTGTGCATGCCATTCGCCCATGCCGCCATACATCTTACTTACATGAACAAAACCATTGCTTTTCAACAGTTTGACAGCGTCACCAGAATTATGTCCCAGCTCGCAAACCACAATAATGGGATTTTCTTTTTGCTTATCCAGCTCTATCGCCCTATCGGACAATTTGGCCAGAGGAATATTAATCGCATCAACGATATGGCCTTTTTCAAATTCTTTGCGCTCGCGAATATCCAGAATCACCCCATTAGCTCGATTGACCAGCAGGGTTGCCCCTTGTGGGCTGATACTTTTAGCGGTTTTGGCATTGAGATAGGCGAGTAGCGTTGTTGCCAACGCCAGCCAGAGACCAGACAGAATCCAGTGAGAAACAAGAAAATCTAGGAAGCGAACCATGCGAAATTATCTAGTTGATGCTGTGGTAGTCCCGCACTACGGTAGGCCCGCCTGCAGAAGCGTCGAAGTATACACAGCTCACTTGCAGAAGTCAGGCATCTAACACTAGGTACTTCCTGGATATTCCGCTTGAACACAGTTTGCATGTGCTCGCGCGCAAATTGACTCTGGATTGTGCTTGGCCGGGTAACTTAGAATCCCAAATCTGCCAGCTTCTTTTATTGCACCCACGCGAAGTACTTGATGACTACCACCACCGGACCTACCCTGCTTCTGATACTTGACGGCTGGGGACATCGCGACAACCCCGACCACAACGCTATTGCTTTAGCCAATACTCCGATTTGGGACAACCTGTGGGCGTCTTACCCCCATACGCTGCTCCACACTTCTGGCTTAAAAGTAGGTTTGCCGGAGGGACAAATGGGCAATTCGGAAGTCGGCCACATGAACCTAGGCGCAGGGCGTGTGGTGTACCAGAGCCTGACTCGGATCAATAAAGCTATAAGTGATGGTAGTTTTTTTGAGAACCCCGTTTTGCAAAATGCAGTGTATAAAACACTTACTCACAACAGTGCCTTGCATATCATCGGCCTGCTATCTGATGGCGGGATTCACAGCCATGAAGACCAGATCGCAGCCATGATCGATCTAGCAGAACACCAGGGCTGTAAACGCATCTATCTGCACGCATTGCTAGACGGACGTGATACTCCACCACGTTCGGCTGAGGCCACCCTACAACGATTCAGCGCCAAATTTGCAGCTAGCTCTTGTGGTGCGATTGCCAGTGTCAGCGGTCGTTTTTACGGCATGGATCGTGACAAGCGCTGGGATCGAGTAGCGCAAGTGTTTGCTACCATTTGTCATGGTGAAGCCCAATTTACAGCCCCCGATGCGGTCAGTGCCCTGCATGCAGCTTATGCACGCGACGAAAGCGACGAGTTTGTTACTCCCACTATTATTTGCCCCCCCGGCCAGCATTCCCTGCATGTCCAGAACCACGACGCTGTGGTGTTTATGAATTTTCGCGCCGATCGCGCCCGCCAACTCAGCCATGCTTTTGTGGATGAAAACTTCTCTGCTTTTGCGCGTGGCGACATGCCAAAATTAAGTACTTTCGTAACACTCACACCATATTCTGCAGCACTCAACGTGCCCTGTGCCTTCACCCCAGAAAATCTAGGTAATGGCTTGGGGGAATATCTTGCCGCCCAAGGTCGTACCCAGTTACGCATTGCAGAAACTGAAAAATTCGCCCACGTGACCTTCTTTTTCAGTGGCGGACGGGAACAGGAATACACCGGCGAAACGCGGATTCTGGTGCCTTCTCCTAAGGTGGAAACCTACGATCTAAAACCTGAGATGAGCGCATTTGAAGTTACCGACAAACTGGTAGCCGCCATCAAGAGTGAAGAATTTGATGTCATCATCTGCAACTTCGCCAATGGGGACATGGTGGGCCACACCGGTGTACTGAGCGCCGCTATAAAAGCTGTAGAAGTCTTGGATGAATGTCTGGGACGGATCACCACTGCGCTGTTGGAGGTGGGCGGCAACAGTTTGATCACCGCCGATCATGGCAATGTAGAACAGATGCATGATGAAGCTACCGGGCAGCCGATGACCTCGCACAGCAATGGTCCAGTACCACTGGTTTATGTTGGCAAGCGCAAACTGCTGTTACAAGATAATGGTTCTCTGTGTGATGTTGCCCCTAGTCTGCTTGAATTAATGGACTTGCCGCAGCCGCTTGAAATGTCTGGGCATTCACTTATAAAAAGCAGCTAACAAGCAACTAAAGTGAAATTGCTCTGTTTGGGTTGTATTCTTACCTGCTCCCACCCATCATTAGGCAGCGCCAGCCCACATCACCACCAGCAGTGGACTGTTCTTTTTAAGTACACATGGCGATTGATACATGAACATGAACATGCATACGCACAATCTGAACCTCACTGGTAATACTCCATGACACACAAATCTGCGCAGCAACTCAGTATTCCTTTTGCGCTCAACACAATAACCATGTGTTTATTGATGTGTGCGTTTACTCCCAGTTATGCAGCCGAAGAGTCTGCGCCTACGCCGCCGCGCCCTACAGATGCGACTCCAGCATCACTCTCTGCACCACCCTCTGCGCCCGTTACTGAGACTAATGCTGACTTACCCTTGCCGTTAGACGAAGTTCGTATTTTTGCCCAGGTGCTGAACCAAATTCGTAATTCCTACGTCGAACCTATCGATGACAAAACGCTGTTAGAAAACGCTATCAAAGGCATGCTTGCCGGCATCGATCCGCACTCCTCCTATTTGGTTGACGATGCCTATGATCAACTGCAGGAAAGCACAACAGGGGAATTTGGCGGACTAGGAGTAGAAGTAGGTATAGAAAACGGTTTCATCAAAATTATTAGTCCGATGGATGATTCACCCGCCGCCCGCGCCGGTATTCAGGCGGGAGATCTGATCATCAAACTTAACGACACCCCCACGCAGGAAGTCACACTCGGTGATACCACCGACATGTTACGAGGTGAACCTGGCACTACTATCCGACTGACAATTCTGAGGGAAGGCGTAACCGAACCCTTTGAAGTCACCGTGACACGGGAGATCATCCATGCGCGCAGTCTGCGTTACCGTGATATTGAGCCGGGTTATGGCTACATCCGTATTGCTCAATTTGCAGCCGACACAGGTACTGAAGTAGTCGATGCGTTAGGCAAAATGCAAACAGCAGAACAGCCACTGAAAGGCCTAGTACTGGATTTACGCAACAATCCGGGCGGTGTGTTACAGGCTGCTGTAGGCGTGGTGGATGCCTTTGTGACCAAAGGTCTGATTGTATATACCGAAGGCCGGGTAGAAAACTCCGATATGCGTTTTGAAGCAACTCCGGAAGATCCCAGCAATGGTGTGCCGCTGGTTGTGCTGATTAACGGCGGCTCTGCTTCTGCTTCGGAAATTGTGGCTGGAGCCCTGCAAGATCAACAACGCGCTATCATCATGGGTACACAAAGTTTTGGTAAAGGTTCGGTTCAAACCGTGTTACAGATGGGCAATAACCGCGCCATCAAACTCACCACATCTTTGTACTTCACGCCGAATGGTCGTTCTATTCAAGCACTGGGGATCACACCGGACATCATCATTGATCGCGGTCAGGTGACTCGAATTCCCGACAGCATTGCCGCTTATCGTGAAGCAGATCTTAACAATCATCTTGCCAACGGTAATGGAGTAGATCCTGCAACTACAACAGAACCTCCCGCTACCGAAACGCCTGCTGCTGATGTACAAGTAGAAGACTACCAGCTCAACGAGGCAGTCAATATCCTAAAGGGTTTGAATATTTTGAAAACTAGTGGCTAACGCACTTCCACGCCATGTTCACGCATATATTGTTTTGCTTGTGGAATGGTGTATTGCCCAAAATGAAAAATGCTGGCAGCCAACACTGCGTCTGCTTTACCGATAACAATACCATCTACCAGATCTTGTAAATTACCAACACCACCTGACGCAATCACTGGCACCGATACTGCCTCACTGATGGCGAGATTCAACTCCAGATCGAAACCATGTTTGGTGCCATCCCTGTCCATACTGGTCAGCAGAATTTCGCCGGCACCATAACTCACCATTTTTTTCGCCCAAACTATGGCATCAAGACCAGTTGGATTTCTGCCACCATGGGTAAAAATTTCCCAACGTTTTTCTGCACCCGGTTTTGAAACACATTTGGCATCTATCGCAACTACTATGCACTGTGAGCCAAAACGCTCGGCAGCTTCCCGGACAAATTCAGGGTTGAGCACTGCACTGGTATTGATGCCTACTTTATCGGCACCGGCATTTAACATATTGCGAATGTCTTGCAATTTACGGATGCCGCCGCCAACAGTCAGCGGAATAAACACCTGACTGGCAATAGCTTCCACCGTATGAATGGTGGTGCTGCGTTCATTGCTACTAGCAGTAATGTCGAGAAAAGTAATTTCATCTGCGCCCTGATCACAGTAGCGTTTGGAAATTTCGACCGGGTCTCCCGCGTCGCGGATATCCAGAAATTTAACCCCTTTCACAACACGCCCGTTGTCACAATCAAGACAGGGAATAATACGTTTGGCCAGACTCATGATTGCCCATCCCAGCCGAGAAAGTTTTCGAGCAGGAGCAAACCGTTACGCTGACTTTTTTCCGGATGGAACTGCACTGCGAAAATATTCTTGCGCGACATGGCCGCGCAAAAGGGGGCAGGATAATCAGCGCTGCCAACCATATCGGCAGGTGCGTCAGGAACTGCGAAATAGCTGTGTACAAAATAAAACCTGTCGTTGTCGGCAATGCCCTTCCACATGTCATGTGGGCGTGACTGCCGTACGCGATTCCAACCCATATGAGGAACTTTGAGCGCTTGTCCGCTGGCATCTTGCAAGCAATCGGCAAAACGCTGAACCTTACCGGCGAACAATCCAATACAAGCCACACCGCCGTTTTCATCACTGCTTTGCATTAATGCCTGCATGCCCACACAAATGGCCAACACCGGTTTAAGCTTGACTTGTTCACGAAGAATTTCATCGATACACAAGCGTTTGATTTCGCCCATGCAATCGCGCATGGCTCCCACACCAGGAAAGACCAAACGATCGGCAGCACGCAATATTGCAGGATCGGCGGTAATGGAGACTTTTATGCCGCGACCCACATGTTCGAGCGCTTTGGCTACGGAATGTAAATTCCCCATCCCATAGTCGATTACAGCGACGTGTTTCATTTATGCAGCCATATCAATCTTACGAACAAAAACAGAACTAACCGGTGAGAGTGCCTTTAGTGGAAGGCACGGTTCCCGCCATGCGAGGATCGTGTTCAATCGCCATGCGTACAGCACGACCAAAGGCCTTGAACACAGTTTCGATCTGATGATGAGCATTGTTACCACGTAGGTTATCAATATGCAGTGTTACTTTGGCGTGATTAACGAAACCCTGGAAAAACTCAAAAAACAAATCCACATCAAAATCGCCCACTGTGCCGCGTTTGAACGGAATATGGTATTCCAGCCCGGGCCGACCAGAAAAATCGATCACCACCCGTGACAAAGCTTCATCCAGCGGCACATAGGCATGTCCGTAACGGCGGATGCCGGTAAGGCTGAGCGCCTTGCCAATCGCCTGACCGAGAGTAATGCCGATATCTTCCACCGTGTGGTGAGCGTCAATCTGTAAATCGCCATCGGCAACAATATCTAGATCAATCAAGCCATGCCGAGCCACCTGTTCCAACATATGCTCCAGAAAAGGCAGGCCGGATTTCATGCTAAATTTGCCAGTGCCATCAATATTGACACTCACATTGATACGAGTTTCGTTGGTATTGCGTTCTACACTAGCCTTACGCTCAGACATGAAGGTTTCCTGACTGTGGCAACAATGGCCACGATTATACCGGCAAAACTGGAGGCACTTCACTGACTATTCGGTTGTACCGCAGTTTGAATTTGCATCGAACGGCGGGTAATACTGGTGGCTAGGATCAGGGGCACGCATGAACACATCCCTGCGACTCTCATCGGTTTCTCTTCCGATGAGGTCTACTGATCCCGGCCACCAGCATTACCCACGTACAATAGATAATTGCAAATTTTCAATCTGCGCTACTGCCGACTATTTGCTTGCATATCAATCTACTTACGCATCGTTATAATCACCAACATTGCACCTGCCGGCGTCACACTCAGCACTTATGCTTGACCACGAATTCAGCACTACTCTACTGACCTGGTTCGATCACCATGGCCGCAAATATTTACCCTGGCAACAGCAAGCAACTCCGTACAGGGTATGGGTGTCGGAAATTATGCTGCAGCAGACCCAGGTGAATACTGTAATTCCCTACTATCAACGTTTTATGCTGCGTTTTCCTACTGTTGCCGCCTTGGCTGAGGCTGACGATGACACCGTATTGCATCATTGGGCTGGGCTTGGTTATTACGCCCGTGCGCGTAACTTGCATAAAACAGCACAATTGGTGCTTCAGCAATATGCCGGTAAATTTCCAGAAACGGTCGAACTATTAATTGCATTGCCCGGCATCGGCCGTTCCACAGCAGGCGCTATCATTGCGCTGGGCACACACCAGCGTGGGGTCATTTTGGATGGCAATGTCAAACGAGTATTGAGCCGTGTGTTTTGTGTGGAAGGCTGGCCCGACCAACCCAAGGTGCAAGAAAAACTTTGGCACTATGCCGACTCTCTGACACCCGTAGAGCGCTGCGCCGACTACACACAGGCCATTATGGATCTGGGAGCGACACTGTGCTCGCGCAGCAAACCAGCTTGCCCACTGTGCCCACTGTCAGTACTGTGTCAGGCTAACCAAAGCAATCGTACCGCTGAATTCCCGCATAAAAAACCCACCAAGGTACTGCCGATAAAAAGCACTTTTATGCTGATTTTTCATAATCAAATTGAGCAACAGGTGCTGCTAGAAAAACGCCCTCCGCAAGGTATTTGGGGCTCGCTCTGGAGTTTCCCTGAAACCGCCGATATCAGTAGTTTTGATCCCGCCTTGCACAGCCAGCTCATGCTCGATAATAACTCCACACGCCAGTGGCCCTGCGTCCGTCACACTTTTAGTCATTTTCATCTAGATATAACCCCGGTGTTGATTCCATTGAGCAAGGGACACATAAGTATCATGGAGAACGAACGTTGGCATTGGTATGATCTACGCCAACCTGCAGAGCTTGGCCTGGCTGCACCAATAAAAAAGTTATTAAGCAAACTGGCTGCGCTCTGACAACGCGTTTTTTATACCCATATTCATACCGAGACCCTCATGCCTGCAAAAGTGTTTTGTCGAAAGTACCAAAAAGAACTGGAAGGCCTAGTTGTTGCGCCTTTTCCAGGCCCCAGAGGCCAAGACATCTTTACTAATATCTCAATGCAAGCCTGGCTGGAATGGCAGGCAAACCAGATACAACTGATCAACGAAAAGCAGCTCAGCATGATTAATCCAGAGCACCGCAAGTTTTTGCATGAGGAAATGGACAAATTTTTCTCCAATCAGGACTTCGCGAAAGCAGATGGCTATGTGCCAGAAACTAAAAAGCTCTGAACCACATATTGAATAGCCTTAAGTGATTAACGGATTCAGCCTTGACTCATGCAACCCGCGCGGGTTTAATACGCGCCTTTCGCGTTAGCCTAATAGTAGCGATTAGCGGTAAGAAAATCGCAAGGAATCGTGCAAGCGCACGACATCTCAAGGATAGAAGCAAGTAGTGCTGCTAGTGTTTAGAAGAGAATGCCCAAGTAGCTCAGTCGGTAGAGCAAGGGATTGAAAATCCCTGTGTCGGTGGTTCAATTCCGCCCTTGGGCACCACTTCTGGACCCCACCTCGTAAGCTCATATAAAATCAGCTCATTTTTCTTCAAGCCCTCAATCGAGCATCGTTGCTCGTAAGATAGTCAGAGAAATCGAGTCGCAAGCTTTGCTGCAGACTTCTCGCTTCAGCCTCAAGCTTACGCAGGGTTCCCGATAACAGCCATGTAGGCTGGGTGCTGGCCAGCCACACTAGCATGACGAAGTAAAGCAGGGGCTACCAACAGCAACTCCTCTTATAATGCCCAGCATTATAACGAGGAAGCAGGGGCGCATGGTTAACTGGTCACAGATCGATACGGTGTTGCTGGATATGGATGGCACCTTGCTCGATTTACATTTTGATAATTATTTTTGGCTGGAATTTTTGCCCGTGCGTTACGCTGCCCATCATGGCTGCGACGAGGCGACAGCGCGCAAGTATCTGATTAATTTGTCTGACTCTCTGCAGGGTACCCTTAACTGGTATTGCCTCGATTATTGGAGCGCCCATGTCGACATGGACATTGCCGCGCTTAAAACAGAAATTAAGCATTTGATTCGCTTCCGGCCCGGCACTCTGGATTTTCTGACCTTTCTGAAAGCCCAGGGTAAAGCTTTGTTGCTGGTAACCAATGCCCATCCCAAAGCTTTGGAACTTAAGCTACTGGCTTCTGGCCTAGATAAACAACAACTCACCTGTTTCAGTTCGCATCACTTGCAACTGGCTAAGGAGAACACCGGCTTCTGGCATCGCCTGCGCACACATGCCAAGCTCGATTACTCCCGCTGCTTGTTCATAGACGACAGCCTCAGTGTATTGCGCTGCGCCAAGGCCGAAGGTGTAGATAATGTTATATATATCCTGCAACCGGACACCACCTTGGCAGTGCGGCCTAGATCAGAGTTTCCTGGGATCGTCCATTTTCAGGAGTTGATGGCCTAATGAAACAAATTATAAGTAAAACCAGTTCTGCCCCGGCCCTCGCGAGTATTCGCATCGACAAATGGTTGTGGGCAGCACGTTTTTTCAAAACTCGCTCACTGGCAAAGCAAGCAATCGATGGCGGCAAAGTCCATTGCAATGGCGAACACTGCAAATGCAGCCGCGAAATTGCTGTGGGGTTTGAGCTGTGTATCCGGCAGGGTGAGGATGAACGCACGGTGTTGGTGCTAGGTTTGTCTAACTTACGCCAAGGTGCGCCCCAGGCAGCTTTGCTCTATGCAGAAACACCCGCCAGCCTCGCCAAACGCACCCAACTGGCCGCCGAACGCCAAGCGCAAAATGCCATGGCTAACCCCCATGCAGGTCGACCCACCAAACAAGATCGCCGCCTTATTCAGCGTTTCAAAAGGGATAGCCTTGAATCGTAGGTTTTAGCGCTTTACTTAACTCGTTGCTCCTGTGGCATAATGATGAGCCGCAAAAATATGGACGTAGCCTTATGCATAAACTCCTTATTTTTTGACCACTTACAACATCGCTGCTAGCAAGTTTAAACACCAGCAGCAGGTGCAGCGACCAGCCTGGCGCCCTGTAGAAGGCCTGTAGAAGGGCTCGTAGAAGGTGAAGTGGCAACAACGGTATAGTTCAAATTAGCAGTTGCAGGTGCGATTGCCAGACTCGCTCTAAACAGGAAGTTTCTTTTGTCAGCACAATTAAAGCGCAATCTTTCCATGCTGAAACAAACTTCGGGCATCTCGTGCCTGACCCAAATCAGCCATGGCCTAGAAAAAGAAAGTCTGCGAATAAACCCCGCTGGCCAGCTTGCCCAGAGCTTGCATCCTGCAGGTCTGGGATCTGCGTTGACACATCCCTGCATCACCACCGATTTTTCCGAAGCGCTGATGGAGTTTATTACTCCGGTTTACCACAGCCCGAAAGAAAGCCTTGCGTTTCTGGCAGACGTACACACTTTTACCTTTTCACAATTGCCCCGGGAAGAATTGCTGTGGACCTCCAGCATGCCGTGTGTAATTAGTGACGACGCCAGCATTCCCCTTGCTCAGTACGGCACTTCCAACATCGGCCGCCTGAAAACCCTGTACCGAAATGGACTTGGGTTTCGCTACGGTCGCACCATGCAGACTATTGCGGGCATCCATTACAATTTTTCACTGCCGGATGAGTTTTGGAGCCTCTACCAAACCCAATTAGGCACCACTGCACCATTACAACAATTCAAGACCGAGCAATATTTTGCACTTATCCGCAATTTTCGCCGTTACTCCTGGCTGCTTATTTATTTGTTTGGTGCGTCGCCTGCTCTGTGCAAAAGTTTTGTGCGTAATAACCCCAACCACGGCCTAGAACACTACGATGACTGGACACTGTATTTGCCCTACGGCACATCTTTACGCATGGGTGATCTAGGTTATACGAGCAAGGCACAGGCCGGTCTATACATCAGTTATAACAGCCTCGACCAATATACCGACGGTTTACAAAAGGCCATCAAAACTCCGTACGAACCTTATGCCCATTTTGTAAGTCCCGATGGTGCACCCACTCAACTCAATGCCAATGTACTGCAAATTGAGAATGAATTTTATGGCACCATCAGGCCCAAACGTATTGCCGCTTCTGGCAAGAGGCCAGTGCAGGCACTACGAGAAGAGGGTGTGGAATATATCGAAGTAAGATGCCTAGATCTCAATCCGTTTCTGCCTCTTGGCATTGATGAGGCTCAGATGACCTTTCTCAATTGTTTCCTGTTGTTCTGCCTGTTGCGCAGCAGCCCACTGTCCAACAGTGATGAATTTCATACGATTGACGCCAACCTGAGAGCTGTAGTCAAACAAGGCCGTGACCCTGCGCTGCAACTTATAGATGCTGGCAATACCGTCAAGATGCGGGATTGGGCGCATGATATTCTGGCAGAAATTGCCGACATTGCTCTCTTGATGGATAACATCCATGGCACTTCCAGTCATAGTGCTGCCACCAGCGAACAGGTGGCAAAAATTACCAATAGTGAACTCACCCCCTCAGCTAAAGTGCTGCAACGTATGCGCGAACTCAAAACCCCCTATTTCCAGTTCGCCATGAATCAGTCCCTCGCCCACAGCGACTATTTCCGCAGCCTAAAATTGAGCACAGACAAAATGACCAATTTTGAGGTCATGAGCCAAACCGCCAATCAGCAGCGTATCAATATCGAACAACTTGATAAGCTGGATTTTGCCACTTATCTGCACAATATGAATAACAGTTAGAGAACCTACCCAATGCCCTTTCTCACTACACGTCTGTTAAGCCTATATACTTTCCTGTTCTGTGTGGCCTTGCTCTGTATCGGCTTGTACATGGAACACGTAATGATGCTAGAGCCGTGTCATTTGTGCATAATGCAGCGTGTGTTTTTTATCGGTGTGGGCTTGGTTGCACTGGCTGCTTTTGTTCATAACCCGCAATTAAAAGGCAAATTGATCTACGGCCTAAGTACAACAGCATTGGCTGTGGCAGGCAGTGGTTTCGCCATCCGTCAGATTTATTTACAACACCTCCCTAAAGATCAAGTGCCCGCTTGCGGCCCCAGCCTTAGTTACATGCTGGAAGAGTTTCCGTTGTCTGAAGTACTTCAAGTTATGTTTTCAGGTGATGGTAATTGCGCTGAAATTCAGTGGCAGGATCCCATTCTGCATCTGAGCATTGCCCAATGGTCCCTGACCGCTTTTGTCATGTTGGCGGGTGTAAGTTTGTATCAGGCATTGCGAAAATAATTTTGAGCAAAGAGGCAAAAGCTCTCCTATAGTTGAAATGGATCATTTCACTATTTGTTTGTAGTACTTGGAGCGCTTTTCGAATGCACCTTGCAACTCAACCACTTGCTCGTAGTAACCATGGCCACGTACTTGGCACATTGATCGACAAATGGCGTAACCAGCGCTTATCCCTGCGGCAGAATTTACTGCAACTGATTAGCTGCCAACTTTTACCTGCAGCCGCCCACGAACAAGAAACCTTCCTGCAATCCTTATGTATTGAACTAATTGATTACGTTTCAAGTGGCCACTTTGGGGTTTACGGCACTATCTTCCGGCAACAAGCCGAACCGGACCAAGAGATGCAAGGCTTATTGGCCAACCTGTATCGCAGTATTGGCTGCTCTACTGACATGGTACTGAACTTCAATACCAAGTACGAAACCTCTAAAGGTCGCGCACAAACTTGTTCCTTATCCGAAGACCTTAACAAATTGACGCGCTCCCTGCTGGTGCGTTTTGCCTTGGAAGAACAACTGCTGGAACTCTCGCTGGGCAGCAACTCTTGCTGGGAGCAGTGCCCCATATTCGTGCCGTCATAGACTTAATTCAGGCTTCCATTTACAGTAGCTGACCTTTCCAAATACAGACCAACCTTGGTCTCGACCGGAGTCTGATTTTGCACAGTAGTTCCTACAACCGTCGTTATCCTCAAACCCGCATGCGACGTATGCGTCATGATGACTTCAGTCGGCGCTTGATGCGGGAAACCATCTTAACTCCCGACGACCTGATATATCCGATGTTCGTTGTCGAAGGCAAAGGTGAACGCCAAACTATTGCGTCCATGCCCGGCATTGAAAGATTAAGCATTGACCAATTGGTGCTTGAAGCCAAACAAATTTACGCGCTGGGAATTCCGGCTATTGCCCTATTTCCGGTGGCTAATCCTGCCTACAAATCACTGGATGGCCGTGAAGCCTACAATCCAGATGGCCTGGCGCAACGTGCAGTCAAATCTATCAAAGATGCGTGCCCGGAGCTTGGTGTTATAACAGATGTTGCGCTCGACCCTTTCACCACCCATGGTCAGGATGGCATAACTGATAGCAGCGGTTATGTTCTCAATGATGCAACCGTTGAAGTGTTGATCAAACAGGCACTGTCGCATGCCGAAGCAGGTGTTGATATTGTCGCGCCATCAGACATGATGGATGGACGTATTCGCGCCATCCGCACAGCACTCGAAAGCGCAGGCCATATCCATACGCGTATTCTTGCCTACTCTGCCAAATATGCTTCCGCCTATTACGGTCCGTTTCGCGATGCGGTGGGTTCAGCAGGAAATCTCGGCAATAGCACCAAGGAAAACTATCAAATGGATCCTGCCAATGCCCGCGAAGCCCTCCATGAAGTTGCTCTCGATCTAGAAGAGGGTGCTGACATGGTGATGATCAAACCCGGCCTGCCGTATCTTGATATTGTAAAGGCTGTGAAAGATGAGTTCGGAGTGCCTACTTTTGTTTACCAGGTGAGCGGTGAATATGCGATGCACATGGCGGCTTTCGACTTAGGTTGGCTAGATGCAGATAAAGTGATGTTCGAATCTACCCTAGCCATCAAACGCGCTGGGGCTGATGCGATTCTCACTTATTTTGCACGCAGCCTAGCGCAAAAACTGTCAGGCTGAGATATTTAATCCCGCCCACTTGATAAGTTTGCACCATCCCTTATTATTTAACTGTAAAAAAAATTCCCCTTATTGAATATCTACCCGAAGGAAAATTTATGAGCCCACATTTGTCACATGTAACTGATGCAAGTTTTGAAGAAGATGTATTGAAAGCAACCGGCCCTGTGCTGGTAGATTTTTGGGCACAATGGTGTGGGCCCTGCAAAATGATTGCGCCAGTACTAGACGAATTGGCCGAAGAATATGCAGGTAAATTGAAAATCGTTAAACTCGATGTGGATGGCAATTCGGCAACCCCCAGCAAATACAATGTTAAAGGCATACCCACATTGATCATTTTTAAAAATGGTAATGTGGAAGCCAAGAAAGTGGGCGCCTTGTCCAAATCACAACTGGCTGCTTTTATAGAAAGCACTATATAAATCTTACACGGGGTTGCATACAGCCCCCCTTTTCCATTATTTTCAGCTTTCTTAACTGGTTTTCGACTATAACCATTCATTTACAGTGCCCGTACGAAAAAGCAAAACACTGGTAATTTTTAGCTAGACACGCACAATCTACGGTGTTAGATTTGGTTTCTGCTCGTTATTTAAACACCTTGCCTCTTAGCAGAACTCCGCAAAATCTGTCCAGAATCAGCTCTCTTTGCGACCTTTTATAGAAAAGAATTTATTTTTATAGAAAAGAATTTATTTTTATAGAAAAGAATTTATCTTTATAGAAAAGAAATTATTTAAAAAGAAGTTCGAACCAAGAATTCATGAACGCAGTAAATTTACCAGTGTTGGACTCTGCCTACATCTCGGATTTTATTAACATGAATCTGATTAACACAGTCAACGTGTAGCAGCCTCTCCCTTGGCATTTGCAGCGAATCGGGCACCCTAATTCCATCAATTCAAATAATCACTAAATTCATACCCAAAATACTAATTACAACATCCCATCAACCTCACCATTGATCCTGGACTTCCCTTGTCTCAAGCACCTATCACAACACCCGCAACAGCACCTGCAACAGCACCTGCAACAGCACCCGCAACAGCACCCACCCTCATGAATCTAACGGAGCTGAAAACCAAACCTATTTCCGAACTGCTGGAAACAGCTGAGGAAATGGGCATCGAAAATGTTTCGCGCACGCGCAAACAAGATATTATTTTTCAGTTGCTGAAACGTCATGCCCGTAATGGTGAAGACATTTATAGTGATGGTGTGCTCGAAATTTTGCAGGATGGTTTTGGTTTCATGCGCTCAGCAGATGCTTCGTATCTAGCCGGTCCTGATGACATATACGTTTCACCTAGTCAAATTCGTAGGTTTAATCTACGCACTGGCGACACTATTTCCGGCAAAATCCGACCGCCCAAAGAAGGGGAGCGCTATTTTGCCCTACTCAAGGTAGACGAAATCAATTTCGATAAGCCCGAAAACGCCCGCACCAAAGTCCTGTTTGAAAATCTTACTCCGTTATTCCCAGATAAACGCCTGAAACTCGAGGCGGGCAATGGCAGCTCGGAAGATTTAAGTTCGCGTGTTATCGATTTGATTGCGCCTATAGGTAAAGGCCAACGTGGATTGATTGTTTCTCCACCCAAAGCTGGTAAAACCCTCATTTTACAAAACATGGCCAAAGCTATTACTCGTAATAACCCCGATTGCCGTCTTATAGTTTTGTTAATTGATGAACGCCCTGAAGAAGTAACTGAGATGCAGCGTTCTGTTCGCGGCGAAGTAGTTGCCAGTACCTTCGACGAACCACCCGCACGGCACGTTCAAGTGGCCGAGATGGTTATTGAGAAAGCCAAACGACTGGTCGAACACAAAGAAGATGTGGTAATTCTGCTCGACTCGATTACTCGCCTGGCACGAGCCTACAACACTATTATTCCCTCGTCTGGTAAAGTATTGACCGGTGGTGTGGACGCACATGCATTAGAGAGACCCAAACGTTTCTTTGGTGCCGCACGTAATATCGAAGAAGGGGGCAGCCTTACTATCATCGCCACTTGCTTGATTGAAACCGGATCCAAAATGGACGAAGTTATTTATGAGGAGTTCAAAGGCACCGGCAATATGGAATTGCATCTCGACCGAAAAATGGCCGAGAAACGCGTATATCCTGCCATCAACGTGCGTCGATCCGGCACGCGTCGCGAAGATTTGCTGACCACTGAAGAAGAATTGCAACGTATGTGGATCTTGCGCAAATTGCTAACCACCATGGAAGATGTGCCAGCTACTGAATTCATATTGGACAAACTCAAAGACACCAAGACAAATGAAGAGTTTTTCCAGACTATGAAACGCAAGTAGCCAACACTAGCTAACGACCAACGCCAGCGCTGAGGCAAGTCCTATGTTTAAAGACCTGCGCGAATTTATCTCGATGCTGGAACAAAATGGCGAACTTAAACGGATTAAGGTTGCTGTAGATCCATATCTTGAAATGACAGAAATTTGTGACCGCACCTTGCGACAACAAGGCCCCGCGTTGCTGTTTGAAAATCCCAAGGGTTACAACATACCTGTGTTAGGCAATTTGTTTGGTACACCTAAACGAGTTGCACTTGCCATGGGTCAGCCAGATGTTTCTAGTTTGCGTGATGTCGGAAAATTACTCGCATTTCTGAAAGAACCTGATCCACCCAAAGGTTGGAAAGATTTGTGGGACAAAGCCCCGCTATTTAAACAAGCCTTGAACATGGCACCTAAAGTAATCAGTAATCCACCTTGCCAGCAAGTTGTACTCAAGGGAGACGCTGTCGATCTCGATTTATTCCCTCTGCAAACGTGCTGGCCCGATGACGTAGGCCCACTGATGACCTGGCCTTTGGTAATCACCCGCGGTCCGCTCAAAGAACGCCAGAACTTGGGCATCTACCGTATGCAAAAGATTGGGAAAAATCGCTTGATCATGCGTTGGTTGTCGCATCGGGGTGGCGCGCTGGACTTCCGTGACTGGCAGCAACAACATCCAGGACAACCCTTTCCAGTCTCAGTTGCGCTAGGTGCTGATCCAGCTACGATCCTAGCAACTGTTACACCAATTCCTGATACTTTATCTGAATATGGTTTTGCTGGACTACTACGCGGCAACAAAACAGAAGTTGCAGCAGGTCTGTCCAATAATTTACAAGTGCCGGCCTCTGCTGAAATAGTATTGGAAGGCGTGATTCATGCAGGTGATGTTGCGCAAGAAGGTCCTTTTGGTGACCACACTGGTTATTACAACGAGGTGGAGACCTTCCCTGTGTTCACCGTCAACACCATGACACATCGCACTAATCCAATTTATCACAGCACTTACACAGGACGTCCACCCGATGAACCGGCCATTCTCGGCATGGCACTTAACGAAGTTTTTGTGCCTCTTATCCAAAAACAATATCCTGAGATTGTCGATTTTTATTTACCACCAGAAGGTTGCTCCTACCGTCTAGCTATTGTCAGTATCCGCAAACAATATCCCGGCCATGCCAAACGCGTAATGATGGGTGTGTGGTCTTTTCTACGCCAATTCATGTATACAAAATTTGTTATTGTTACCGATGCCGACATTAATATTCGCGACTGGAGCGATGTAATCTGGGCCATGACTACTCGCATGGACCCCGTGCGTGACACTATCAGCATGGAAAATACTCCCATCGACTATCTGGATTTCGCGTCACCAGTATCGGGCCTTGGTTCCAAAATGGGTTTCGATGCAACTACTAAACTCCCCGCCGAAAGCTCCCGAGAATGGGGTCGCCCTATCGTTATGAGCAAAGAAGTAAAAGAAAGAGTTGATGCGTTATGGCAGGAGTTGGGAATTTCGTAACTGCACGATTGTGGCAGGGCTAACCGGGCATACAAAAATAATTCGATCTATTTTCTAATCGGCAGCGGTAATTGGGGCAATTTATATTCAAGTAAATCCATCGCTTGCATGTAACACGCGTGACTCTCTTCATGCTCCCCTAACAGATCAAGCAGACGTGCAAGTTCCGCACTAATTTCAGCGCCAAGCTTACCGCTACCTGCAGCGTGCAGTGCACGTTGAAAATAGTCACGACCTTTACCCCAAAGTTGATTGCGCAAACTTAAACGGCCAAGCGTAAGCAACAACACAGGATTGTTCTGATGGTGTGTAAGCCATTTTTCCAACATCAGCAATAATTGTTGAGGTTGTTTTGTATTCACAAAGCCCAACATGGCAACCAACTTGTCACTCCACTGCTGTTTAAGGAAACGGGTAAGCAGCGCACCGGCTTCGGTATCTTGCTGCTTAAGAAGCAGGGCATGCAAATAAACTCCAGTGAGAGTTTCGTTGTTGCGCAATTTTTTCGGCAAATCTTGCCAAACAAGCCGAACCTCATCGAGACCATATTGGGCTGCTTGTTCCAGCTTGTGCTGAAACACACGCTCTTGCAGCTTTAGCACTTCGCTACTGGACAAAACTTGCTGTTTTTCAAGATCAGGCAGCAAGGCATCCAGATTATCAAGATCGGATAATCCGCTGTAAATATCCTTAAGCTGGGCCAGCACAAAAGGACTTATCGGCGCCACTTTTTTCAAAGCCAGTAGCATAGCCAGTGCTTGCTCAGGATTGCCAGAACGATGTTCCAGCAAAGCACGAAAACTGTTAATACCCTCCACCTGTGTAGAATATTTTTTTTCCGCTCGGTCCAGGCACCAACTCCATGACGCACGATCCCCACGCTGAAAAGCTGCAATGCTTGCAGCCAGATAAGAGAACTGGGGGTTTTCTACTTTTTCGGCATTTTCCACCAACAATTTGTAAGCTTCCAACCAGCGCCCCAGCAAGAGAAAAGTCAATCCTTTAGCAGTGGCTGCAGCAGGTGTACTTCGGCCGAGCAAACGTTGCCACGTACTTTTGCGCAGAAGATGCAAAGGATTTGCATTGCGCAGCAGCCAATTGATCGCATAACTAATGCCACTGAAAATTATCAGTGTAACCAACACGGTAACAAGAGTGGCCTCAATCGAATAACCACGGTAATGCACCAAAATATAACCAGGATCGCTGACCAGCAGCACCGCCAACCAGGCGCCAACGGCAAGGGCAAACAAACTCCATAAAAATAGTCGGATCACGGCACGACCTCGACAGGTGCATAAAACACACCAGTTTCTACAAGTTTTATAGCTTGCTGTGATAAGTTTATTGCCGGTATCTCATTTGTGATTGGGCTTGTTCGCAAAACTTCTAACTCAGCGAGTACACCTATTTTTCTGCTATCACTATTTTCTATCCAGCGGGTAATACCTGCTTGTGCAGCTGCTAGTGCTGTTTCATAAACTACTTGCTGTGAATTCAACAATGACAGCTGCGCAGAGGTCAATTGCAACCCAATAGTTTTACGCAGCAAAAATTGCTGCTCTGCTGTTAGCAGAGGAGACACTGCAACATCTTGCCGGGTTACTACAAAATATTCGCTCAACACCGACAGCGCGCTGTCGATCCAGCCATTTTCTTTTAGGGTAGTTGGTGCGCCTGTAGTCTCAGGCACCAAGAACCCTGGATTATCAGAGCCACTTACCATTGTAAGAACTTCCACTTCTGCACTGACAGCAGCCAATTGTTGATACAAAGCTTCCACGTTGATTATTGTTAGTGCTTGTAAGGTAAGGAGATCTGCAGCCAAATTATTTTGTAAACTAGCCAAAGCAGGTGAATTAATTTGCTTGAGCAAACCATCAGCTTCTTGCAACAAAGTGATCGCAGTATTTACATCACGAGCCATCAGCAGACGTTGCTCTGCCAACTGCAACATCGATATAGCCTCACTTAATAGCACTTCAGAACTTGTGTTATTGCGTTGATTTCTAATGGCCTGCTGCGCCAAAAGCAATTGTTGATTCATGCTGGCTAGCTGTGCTGTCAGGCTTGAAATCTGAGTGTTAGCCTGCACTAGCAACACCTGGGTTTGTTGTTGCACCTGTTGTTGATTCTGATCTTGCTGCTGCGCAACCACCAAACTCTGCTCAAGCTGTTGTTGGCCTTGCTGCAAGGTGCTGAACTGACCGTTATTTGCCGCAGACTGCTGAGTGAGCAATGCCGTGTTTGTTTGCAATGTTGCAAGTTGATTGTGCTGTTGCCAATACAAATTTCCTAATACCACAACAGCAATAACCACCAACACAGGAAGTAACAACATGAATAGGGAGTTACTACCGAGCTTTAGATTTACTCCATCGACTGGAGTTGGCCGGCCACTGATTTTTGCAAAATTAGGGGGCGCAGTTGTTGCGGGTATTTCAGTAGATGCAGGTGTGTTGTCACTCATGGTTTAAGTGCTCGCTTGTATCTGTCACCAGTGTGTTGATTATAGCCATATCAGTCGCTCCTGCCATGACCTTGATGTGTGAAAATCCTTTAATAAGCGCATGTTCTGCCAGTCGTGGCGAAGAAACCCTAAGTGGCAAGCAGCGCCAATCGACTGCGGAATTTCTAGCTCCATGTTTTGGCGCCAACAATTGGACACTGGCTTTAGTATCATGCTGCGCTAAAACTGACGAAAACAAAATTTGTAAATTATCGAGCGCTTCGGCACTGCTTATCACTACTGCATCGGGCTTGTGTTGCAACAGGCATTCTCGCAAATAATCTGTGGAATACTCAGGCACTCTACGTTCGTAGAGCTCGATATAGTCTACCCTGGCACCACGCGCAACTAAGCCCTCTGCCAAAATTTCACGCCCGCCAGCACCACGCACGATCAGAACTTTTTTACCTTGAATTTTCTGCAACTGTGGTAACTCCAGCAAAGCTTCGCTGCTCGTTCGATCTTTCGGAAATTTAACCAGCAAACCTGCGCTTTCGATAATTGCCGCGGTACTAGGGCCAACGGCAAAATTTACGATGTGTGCTGGATATTGTGGCCACCATGAAAAAATAACATCAAGGCCTATTTGTGCTGCATTGGTGCTAATAAAAAACACCAAATCGTAGCGATCAAGATCCAACAAACGTTGTTTGGCGACGGAGTCGATTGGCAGCGGACGAATGTCCAACAGCGGGAGTGCGAGCACTTGTGCACCCAAGAGCTCCAGCTCTTTTTTTAATTGGGAAAGTTGTGCAAGAGGTCGCGTCAGCCATATCGTTTTATGCGCCAAAACAAGTTTCGAATTAAGGGTTTTTGGTGTTGTCATCAGTGTGGTTTTAAGAACCCCATTAAAGTGCTTCCAAAATACTTGCAGCTCCTTGCCGCAACAAATCTTCGGCTAGGATTTCACCCAACTCTTCTCCCATATGCAGGGGACCGCTGATCTCGCTACGCAGAATATGCATACCATTTACTGTGCCAACCAAACCTTGCAAATGCAAACTAGAGGTTTGACCTTCACCTTTGATCTGTGCGAGTGCAGCAATAGGCACCTGACAACCTCCTTGTAATTTGGCATTCATGGCGCGTTCGGCGCTCACACACAAAGCCGTCGCTTCATGATTTAAACACGCCAGTAATTGCAGTGTGCTGCTATCTTGCAAACGACATTCCACACCAACCGCGCCCTGCCCGCCTGCAGGTAGCGATACTTCAATTGGTAAAAACTGTCGAATGCGTTCTGGCCAACCCAATCGAATTAAACCCGCAGCGGCCAAAATAATTGCGGCATATTCTCCTGCATCGAGTTTCCGTAAACGGGTATTTACATTGCCGCGCAACTCTTTGATGACTAGATCTGGACGCCGCGCGCGTAACTGGCATTGACGACGCAAACTGGAAGAGCCCACCACTGCCCCTTGCGGCAAATCATCTAGGGTTGCATACAAATTGGAAACAAAAGCATCGCGACAATCTTCACGCTCACAAATCACCGCCAGACCTAGCCCATTCGGAAATTCTATAGGTACATCTTTCATAGAATGCACTGCGATGTCGGCCCGACCTTCCAATATGGCCATCTCCAGTTCTTTGATGAACAGCCCTTTGCCACCTACTTGGGACAATGGCGAATTAAGGAGTTGATCGCCGCGGGTGGTCATCGGCAATAGCTCAACCTGTAACCCTGGATGTTCTGCCTGTAATTTAGCTTTGACATATTCCGCCTGCCATAAAGCAAGTGGACTTTCGCGGGTCGCGATGCGCAATAATTGTGAGGTCATTTGTGAGTGCTATGAGCTGATATTGCTCGCTATTGTACGCTACCAAGGCGCAGCCTACCGCACCTTGAAAACATCTAACACGGTCAGATTTTGGATTACTAGCTGGTCACATTACTCTACGCGCTTTGTTCATTGCTATAATCAGTTTAATGTTCTTTACTTCGGCATCACGCGTGCCTATACCCAGCAGGATCAGTTATGAGTCAGGACAAACTTTGGGGCGGTCGTTTTACTGAGCCCACCGATGCCTTTGTAGAACGATTCACAGCTTCTGTGACCTTCGACAAACGTCTATACGCTGTTGATATTCGTGGCTCCATTGCCCATGCCACCATGCTGGCCCAAGTCGGGGTTCTGACCAGCGTGGAACTCCAGCAAATCGTTTCTGGCCTGACCGACATAAAGGCCGAAATAGAAGCAGATACGTTTGTATGGTCAGTCAAACTTGAAGATGTGCACATGAACATCGAAAGCAGCCTTACCGACCGCATTGGCCCCACCGGCAAAAAATTACACACTGGGCGTTCGCGTAATGACCAAGTTGCCACCGACATTCGCTTATTTGTGCGCGATGAAATCGATGAGATCTGCGCCCTGTTGCGCGCCACACAAAGTGGCATCCTACAACTAGCCGAACTTAACATCGACACGATCATGCCCGGTTTCACCCATTTGCAAATCGCACAGCCGGTTACTTTTGCGCATCACCTACTAGCTTGGTTTGAAATGTTACAACGCGATTATGGGCGCATGACCGATTGTCGCAAACGGCTGAACGTGTGCCCCTTAGGCGCTGCGGCACTGGCGGGTACTACGTTTCCGATTGACAGAGAACTTACAGCCAGCTTGCTTGGATTCGACCAGCCCACCGCAAACTCACTCGACTCCGTCAGCGACCGAGACTTCGCCATCGAACTGTGTGCAGCTGCCAGTTTAATCATGACACACCTGTCACGTTTCTCCGAAGAGCTGGTGTTATGGACATCCACTCAATTTGATTTTATCGACATGCCCGACCGTTTTTGTACCGGCTCATCTATCATGCCGCAAAAGAAAAATCCTGATGTACCCGAACTTGTTCGAGGTAAAAGTGGCCGCGTTACCGGTCATCTAGTAAGTTTACTAATGTTGATGAAAGGCCAGCCACTGGCTTACAATAAAGACAATCAAGAAGACAAAGAGCCTCTGTTCGACACTCTCGACACAGTAAAAGATTGCTTGAAAGCCTATGCAGCCATGGTGCCCGCTATCAAAGCCAAAAAAGACAATATGCGTTTAGCTGCCGCCAAAGGTTATGCCACGGCTACAGATTTAGCCGACTATCTGGTAAATAAGGGCATGGCATTCCGCGACGCACATGAAGTGGTCGGCAAAAGTGTAGCATTCGGCATTAAAGCAGGTTGCGATTTGAGCGAACTAACCCTCAGCCAATTGCAGCAATTCAGCTCGGTGATCCAACAGGATGTGTTTACGGTATTGACGCTTGAAGGCTCAGTGAATGCACGCAAGCACATCGGAGGAACGGCGCCTTTACAAGTAAGAGCAGCTATTGCTCACGCACGAAAAATACTGGACTAGTTAAAGCGGTTTCAGAGTAGACTTTCGTAAAGTCGACTTTGACACTTGACACATTTTTTCACATTTTTATGGAATTCCGATCATGGCATGTTTAAGAAATATTAATTTCCCTATTGCCTTAATAGTCCTAGCCCTTACTTCTCTGAGTACCGGCTGTGCTTCCATAGTAAAAGGTACCACACAAGCAGTGCCAATTAGTTCTGATCCCTCTGGCGCCGATGTACTTGTAGATGGGAACTTAGTTGGTACTACACCAACTACAGTCGAATTAAAGAGAAAAATCGATCATTTGATCACTATCCAAAAGAAAGACTATGAACCAAAGGCTGTGCCAGTAGTTAAAAGTGTTGGAGGAGCTGTGTGGGGAAATATACTTGCAGGCGGACTAATCGGCTGGGGTGTAGATGCAGCAAGTGGTGCTCAATACGATCTAGATCCAAAAACAATTTTTGTTCGACTCGAGCAGACCACAGAAAATACCCAATCTAATTCTAGTGTCGGTGTGGATACCTCTGATGGAGTCAAAAAACTTAATGATTTAGACATATTGCATGAGAACAAACAAATATCAGATGAAGAGTTTGCACTGGGAAGAAAGGCGGTGATAGAGCAATACTTTCCAGAATTAATTAAAACTCCTTAAAGTAGTGTCTCAGTAGACATTCGTAAAGTCGACCCTGACACTAACTCCTAAGCTTATTCCGCCAACGCTTCCAATTCGGTAGTCGCCTGTAACCACTGCTCTTCCGTCACGGCCTGTTGCCGCTTCAACTCTAGCTGCTGTTTCAGCAGTGGTGCCAATTTGGTTTTGTTGCTGTCTTCGTACAGCGTTGGATCAAGCAATTTTTGTTCCGTTTCACGCAACTTTTGCTGTTCACGTTCGAGTTGCTGTTCCAGTTTTTTTATCTTGTCTTTAAGTGGTTTCAGTTGTTCTCGGCGCTGTGCAGCTTGTTGCTTAGTATCCTTGCGCTCCCCTTTCGATTTTGGCGCAGCACCGGCTTTTGCCCCACTGCCTGCCAGCACCAATTGTTCATAATCGTCCAGCGAACCGTCGAAAAATTCCACTTTGCCATCACGGATAATCAAAAACTGATCAACAGTGTTATTGAGTAAATGCCGATCATGCGATACCAGAATAAGCGCACCCACATATTCCTGCATTGCACGGGTTAGCGCATGTACCATTTCCAGATCAAGATGGTTGGTTGGTTCATCCATTAATAATAGGTTAGGTCGTTGCCAGGCGACCAGCGCCAGCGCAAGGCGCGATTTTTCACCACCAGAAAAATTGCGGATCGTGGCATCGACCTGCTCACCTTTAAATGCAAACGAACCAAGAAAATTTCGCAACTCTTGCTCACTGGCCTTGCCATCCAGACGCCGCATGATCAACAAGGGGCTAGCATCTTGATCTAGCACATCGGTTTGCTCCTGCGCGCAGTAACCCATCACCATATGATCGGAATAATGCACTTTACCGTCCAGCAAAGGTAAATCGCCCACTATTGTTTTCAGCAAAGTAGATTTTCCCTGGCCATTAGGGCCGAGCAAACCAATGCGAGCAGTGTTGGAAATCGTAATGGAAAAATCGGAAAATAATTTACGGTGATAACCCACGCTAATATTTTCACATGTCAGCAATGTGTTGGGGATCTTGGCCGGTTCGCGAAACCGAAAATAAAACGGCGAATCCACATGCGCCGGCTCAATGTCGACCATACGCTGCAATTCTTTAAGGCGGCTTTGGGCCTGTTTGGCCTTACTAGCGGTGGCACGGAAACGTCGTACAAAATCTTCAATTTCACCTTTGCGCAATTGTTGTTTCTCGTAAACAGCCTGCTGCTGCGCCATCCGCTCGGCTTTTTGCATTTCATATGATGAATAATTACCACGATAGCCGATCAATTTTTTATTTTCAAAACTGATGATATGTCCGACTACTTCATCCAAAAACTGGCGATCATGGGAAATCAATAACACTGTGCCTTCAAATCGCAACAACCATTGGCGCAACCACAATGTTGCCTCCAAATCGAGATGGTTGGTTGGTTCGTCCAGCAACAACAGATCAGAGGGCTGCATCAAAGCTTGCGCCAGATTTAATCGGATACGCCAACCGCCGGAAAATTCTCGGACTGTTTTGCTGAAATCATCTGGAGAAAAACCTAAGCCACTGAGTAATTTTTCGGCTCGATTGGTTATATTGAAACCGTCCATCACTTCCATCTCGGCAAACAAATGTGCCATCGCAATATGACTTTCGGTGCGCTCAGCTTCTTCAAGGTCCTGTTCAAGCTGACGAAACCGCAGATCTCCATCAATTACATAATCAACTGCACTGCGGTCAGACGCTTCAGTCTCCTGTTTCATCTGGGCTCGATCCAAATGCTGCGGCAACAACATGTCGCCGGCATCGAGTGTTAGCTCGCCCATCAACAATCTGAAAAAAGTGGATTTACCGCAACCATTACGGCCAATGACCCCAATTTTTTGGCCCTGATAAATAGAGTAGTTTGCGTTTTCTATTAATGGCAATGCACCCTGATAGAGGGTAATGTTTTGCAGGGTAATCATGACATCCTGAGCAGCGAAAAAAGGCAACAAATACACGTAGGAGGCGCATTATAGGCAACCTTGTTTGCAAGCACTATATTGTTGATAATCCAACCGCTCTTATCACCACATTAACTGGAAATCTTTATGGAAAATGGCATTAGCTTGCTAGAACAATACCTAGTGCCGTGGTCTGTCAAAATCTTGCTCGCATTTGCAATTTTTTTCATCGGCAACTTGTTGGCTGGCCACCTTGCGACTTTTGTTACCAAATTATTGGTCAAATCTCGCATGGATGTAATGCTGGTAAAGTTTCTCAGCAAACTGATTTATACCGTGTTCCTGGTAGCGGTGACACTCGCCGCCATCGACAGCCTCGGTATCAGCGTGACATCACTGTTGACCATTGTGGGCGCTGCAGGTCTGGCGGCGGGTTTGGCGTTGAAAGATTCACTGTCCAATTTTGCCGCTGGTGTAATGATCGTCATTTTCCAGCCCTTCAAAATTGGCGACTTGATCACTGCCGGTGGTAGCACTGGTGTCGTTGATGAAATCGGCATGTTTTGCACCGTGCTGCATAGCGTCGACAACCTGCGCATCATCATGCCTAATTCATCTGTTATAGGTGGCACCATCATAAATACCAACGCGCTGCCCACACGGCGTATCGATTTATTATTTGGCATCAGTTACAGCGACAACATCGACACCGCGAAAAAGATTATTGAGAAAGTTCTTTTGGCAGATAACCGCATACTGAAACAACCACTAGCAGAAATTGGCGTAGCAGAACTTGCCGCCAGCAAGATAGTGCTTTTTGTGCGTCCTTGGGTTAATGGCGATCAATACGTGCAAATTCACAGCGATCTGCTGGAAAACATCCTGACAGCACTGCAACAAGGCAACATCACACTGCCCTTTCCGCAACAGGATGTGCATTTGTACCACGTTGAAAAAAAGTAATTTTAGTAAACAGCTGCTTGATTAACGCTGATGTTTATTCTGCTTAAAAATCCAGTTGAATGCTGCCCTGCTCCACACATATTTCCATGAGCATGACTTGCAGGGAGCGATCATTCACCGTACAAATCCAACTTTTTTTGTTTACGTCAAACTCAAAATGAAACCCGCCGCTGCGAGCAGCCAGCCATAACTGGCAGATTGCAGTTTGTCTGCTAATAATGGCAACGCTGTCATTGCTGAACAGCAGCGACAACATATCATTGCTCGATTCATAATCGATATCCAGATCCGACTGCACCGCTTCTTCGAGAATGTTTTCCAGTTTGACCAGTGTCTGTCTGTAACAAGTCAGAAATTCTGCTTCGGTCATCATTTTCAACCTCGTTCACCTACACCTAGGACTGCCACACATTGTAGCCGACAGGCAACATGACACCCACTTGTCATTTTTAAATTTGCAGTGATTGGTAGGGAACAGCCTGGCATTGTGTTGCTCAACCCTAGGGCGGCTCCCAAAATCATAATTTTTTTGTGAGAGCACGGAAGCAGCGCATACAGAACCGTATTTAACTGCTGGTAAATGAGGATTCGAGTACGATGCTGACGCTGAGCCCGCGGAAAAAGACGATTTCTGGTGGTGCCCCCTGTATAATTCCGGGCTTTATTGCCATGCACAGCTATAATCTTTAAATGAAAAATTTGTTTTTGTTGGTTCTTGTGTGTGTTGCCTTGTGTGGCTGTGGTCAGAAAGGACCACTGCTGCCTCCACCCTCTACTCAGCAAACCGGTCCATGAGTCTTGTATGAACGTATTTCACTATCACAACCAGCAACTTTTTGCCGAAGACGTAGCGCTGGCCGAACTAGCATCGATCTACGGTACGCCTTGTTTCGTTTATTCCCGCGCCATGCTCGAGCAACAGTTTCAGGCCTATCACAAACCCCTGGCCATGGCAGATCACCCACACTTGATATGTTATGCAGCTAAAGCTAATTCGAATCTTGCAGTACTTGATGTACTGGCACGCCAAGGTGCTGGTTTTGACATAGTGTCGGGCGGCGAACTGGTACGAGTATTGGCAGCAGGCGGTGATCCACGCAAGATCATTTTCTCTGGTGTAGGTAAAACCATCGCCGAGATGCAATACGCGCTGGAAATTGGTATTCATTGTTTTAATGTTGAATCTGCCGCAGAACTGGAGCGTCTTTCTGCTGTTGCAAGCAATTTGGGCAAAGTCGCTTGTATTTCACTGCGGGTTAATCCGGATGTAGATGCCAACACACACCCTTATATTTCTACCGGGCTCAAAGAAAATAAATTTGGTATTGCCATCGAAGATGCGTTAGCAGTATATCTGCACGCCAGTATTTTGCCGGGCATAAAAATTATTGGTGTGGATTGTCATATTGGTTCACAGCTGACAATCCTCGCGCCCTTGTTAGAAGCGCTCGACCGCTTACTGGCCTTGATAGACACTTTGCAAACCCATGGCATTACCATCAGTCATCTGGATCTGGGCGGCGGCCTGGGCGTTCGATACACCAACGAAACACCACCGTTAGCACAAGATTACATGAATGCTGTGTTAGCCCGCTTGGGAGACCGCAAACTGACACTGGTGTTTGAACCAGGCCGTTTTATTGCCGCCAACGCAGGCGTCATGCTGACACGGGTAGAATACCTAAAACAAAACACTCACAAAAATTTTGCCGTTATTGACGGCGCCATGAATGACATCATTCGCCCTGCACTGTATCAGGCGGTGATGGACATCATCCCGGTCGATTTATCTACCCAAAACCGGCCAACTCTACTCTGGGATCTAGTAGGCCCGGTGTGTGAATCTGGCGATTTTCTGGGTCGCAATCGTGCGTTGGCATTGGCGCAGGGTGATTTATTGGCAGTGTGCTCGGCTGGTGCCTACTGTTTTTCCATGAGCTCCAATTACAACTCGCGTAACCGCGCCGCTGAAATCATGGTGGATGGTACTATCCATAAGTTAGTGCGCCGGCGCGAGACCTACACCGAACAAATAGCATTTGAGTCGCTACTGGATTGATATTGTCATGCACTTAAACTTCACCAAAATGCACGGCCTGGGCAATGATTTCATGGTGCTGGATCTGGTGCGTCAACACACAGTATTAACGCACGAACAGATCCGTATTTGGTCGAACCGTAAGACCGGAATCGGCTTTGACCAATTACTGCTGGTGGAGCCCACCACACAACCTGGTTGTGATTTCGCTTACCGCATTTACAACGCCGATGGCGGTGAAGTAGAACAATGTGGCAATGGAGCGCGCTGTGTAGCACGCTTTGTAGTTGATCAAGGTTTGACCGCAAAATCCGAATTAACCTTTGCCATGGCCACCGGAACCATTGTGACAAGCCTGTTATCGAACAACCAGGTTAAGGTAGGTATGGGTGCTCCAATTCTCACTCCGGCTGCCATCCCATTTTTGGTAGACGCACAAGCAGTCACATATCCAATACAAGTTGGCGGCAAGCATTATGAAATTTCTGCAGTGTCGATGGGTAATCCCCACGCCGTAGTACTGGTTGCAGATGTTGACACTACACCGGTTGCCGAAGTTGGCCCCTTGCTCGAACATCACCCCTTGTTTCCCCAACAAACAAACGCCGGTTTTATGCAGATAATCGATACTGCCAATATTCGCTTGCGAGTGTTTGAACGGGGCGCAGGCGAAACCTTAACCTGTGGCACAGGTGCTTGTGCGGCTGTTGTTGCTGGTCGATTACGCGGACTTTTGACTGACGATGTCAACGTGCATACTCACGGCGGCACTCTGCGTATACGCTGGGAAGGTGGGCAAAAATGGGTATGGATGACCGGCCCCACCGCAACTGTTTTTGAAGGAAAAGTAACCATATGAAAACAACTACACCTGAGCATGGAAAATCTAAGCTTAAAGCAGCAGCGCACGATGAAACGCTTCTGTCACAAGGGCAGTTGTCGGATACCAATGTTGCCGCTTGGTTAAAGCAGCACCCGCAGTTTTTTCACAAACACTCCGATTTATTGCTGCAACTGAGTATTCCCCACGAAAGTGGCACGGCCATTTCGCTGCTCGAACGACAAGTAGCGGTATTTCGCGAACGCCAGTCTGCACTGCATGACCAAATTCAAGAATTTTTCAAGAATGCCCGCAACAACGATAATCTGTTCGAAAAGACCCGCGTTGTAATCCTGGAACTACTGCATTGCACCAACCTTGCCGCCCTGCAGAGGGTTATAACCGATAAACTCAGAATAGACTTTGCGGCCAGTGCAGCTGCGCTGGTTTTTGTTTCCGATTTACCAGAGTCGGTTGGGGTGACACGTCTGCCTACTGCGGCGGTCCGAACGGCCCTAGGCAATCTAATGCAGAAACCAGGTACTTATTGCGGGCCACTGAACTGGGCACAAAAGTCTTTGCTGTTTCCCAAACAAATACCTACCATTATTTCTGCTGCTATTGTGCCCTTGCAGATATTGGAGAGCTCGCGTATCCGTCGTGATTATGGCTTTCCGCTGCTACTTATAGGCAGTAGTGAAGACAATCAATTTAATAGCTCATTGGATACCCTGTTTCTGGATTTCATTGGTGAAGTCCTGACTTCGAAATTGCAAACCATCATCGCAGTATCCTGAGTACCTACTCCGCTATGTCTGCCTCTCTCCTTATTTCGATTCTTATTCGCACCAAAAACAGAAAACAGTTGCTGCAGCAGGCTGTTGTTTCGGTGCTGCAGCAGACACATACCCAAATTGAAATCATCATCGTCAATGATGGTGGTGACGATTATGCTGTCGATTTTTCAGCAAGCGTATTACACACTAACAACAAGGTAGTTTGGCTCAACAATACTGCTACCCAAGGCCGTTCTGCTGCAGCCAATATTGCCCTGCAATATGCGCAAGGTGATTATTGCCTGTTTCTGGATGATGACGATTGGTTGGATCCAGGCCATCTGAGCAATCTACTCCACGCTGTACAACAGCAGCCAGGTTGTTTATTGGCCTACAGTGCTATCCGCACCTTTGATGAAAGTACCGGGTTAACAGCAGAGACGTTCCAACATCCCTTCGATGCTATCCGATTGCTGATCGAAAACTACATTCCAATTCACGCGGTCTTGTTTGCACGCAAACTTATTACTTTGGATTGCCGCTTTGATACTAGTCTTGATCGTTATGAAGACTGGGATTTCTGGCTACAGTGTTTGCAGCATTCCGATTTTCTGTTTGTCCCAATTTTTACAGCGACCTATCGTGTCAGTGCCCAGAGCGGCTTTGGCAACAAGGACAATCCGGATCAATTAGCGTACCGACTGGCCGTTTATCGAAAGTGGTTACCACGCTTGAGTAGCGAGCAATTATTGGCAGTGATCGATCGCAGTCGTTTGTACCCGCAGCTTGCAGTGTTCAAACAGGAACTGACTTTGTTGCAAGTCGAGCTAAATGACCAGACTCACTACCTAAACCTACTGCAAAAGCAAGAGCTTGAATTTATAGCCGAACTTCAGCGCAGAGCGGATCACATGGCAGAATTAGCTGCAGGAATACAGCAAAGCGAACTTCAGATACGGCAAAACGATCTACAGATACAAGCAATGGCACAAGAAATACTGGATGTTGCTAATACCTTGCAACAGTCCCAAAGCAAACTGCAGTTGGAATTCGCCACTGTTAGCGCGCTGAAATCCGAATTAAATGTCATCTTCAACTCTCGTAGTTGGAAACTTACCAAACCACTGCGCTTACTCACCAAAGTACGCTATTTGTTACAAGTAGAAGGTTTTAGCGGCGTAGCTCGCAGGGTGTATTTAAAATTATCAAAACGTAAACCCGTCTTACCTGCAGTTGCTGTAACACCACCACCCTCACCACACATATTTCATCCGCTGGTTTTTACTGTTCATGAAAAACCGCTGATTAGTATCGTGATCCCGGTGTACAACAAAGTTGAATATTCTTTTCACTGCCTCAAGACTTTGCTTGCCAATAGTGCCGATCAAACTTATGAAGTGATTGTGGTGGATGATTGCTCGCAAGACGAAACAGCCAAGATGCTCGCTAGCATCAAGGGCATACGTGTCATTCGAAATAAAACCAATAGCGGTTTTATTTATTCCTGTAATACCGGGGCGCAGGCAGCACGCGGCGAATTTCTACTCCTGTTTAATAATGACACTGAACCCCAGTTGCAGTGGTTAAGCGCACTGGTTAACACGTTCCGTGATATGCCTGATGCCGGGATGGTTGGAGCAAAATTACTTTATCCGGACGGCCGTTTGCAAGAAGCCGGTGGCATTGTCTGGCAGGATGGTTCGGCCTGGAATTATGGCCGTGATGATGACCCCAACCGGCCTGAATATTCCTGGTGTCGGCAGGTGGATTATTGCTCTGGTGCTTGCCTGATGCTCTCAAGTGCGGATTTTTTAGCGCTCGGCATGTTCGACACCCTCTATACACCTGCCTATTACGAAGACACCGACCTTGCCTTTAAAGTGCGAGCGGCGGGCAAAAAAGTGTATTACCAGCCGCTAGCGCGTGTTATACATTTTGAAGGGGTGAGTTGTGGCACTGATGCTACCGGCGGCATCAAGGAATATCAGCGCACCAATCACCACAAATTTTTCGCGCGCTGGCAAACAACTTTGCAAAGTCATCGCCCCAATGCCCGTCTACCCAATCTAGAAAAAGAACGAAACATCAGCAAAAGAGTGTTGGTTGTTGATGCACGTGTATTAATGCCCGATCACGATTCGGGTTCGTTGCGCATGTTCAACCTGCTGAAAATTTTTCAGAACCTTGGCTACAAGGTCAGTTTTATTCCCGACAACCTGCACTATCACGAAAAATACACGCCTATTTTGCAAGGCTTAGGTGTTGAATGTTTTTACCGGCCTTATCTGAACAATGTGCAGGAACATCTGCAACACAACGGCAATCAATACCAGGTAGTGGTTCTCAGTCGAGCTGATTACGCAGAAAAGTATATAGATGCCGTAGTTACTTATTGTCCGCAGGCACAAATATTATTCGACACCGTGGATCTGCATTTTCTGCGCGAGCGCCGCCTAGCAGAGCTTAATAACGACAGCGCTCAGGCTGCAGCAGCTGAACTCCGCAAAGTACAAGAACTGGGCATAGCCCGCAAAGCACACCAAACTTTAGTAGTTAGCCCAGTAGAAATTGAATTGTTCCGCCGCGAAGCACCCGATGTGAAAGTGGCGCTGTTGTCAAACATACATGCCAGCGCCGGTCGTGGTGCTGACTTTGCTAATCGCAACAACATTTTGTTTATCGGCAGTTTTGAACACCCTCCCAACGTGGATGCCATGCACTGGTTTATTGATGAAATATTTCCTGTGCTGCACCAGCTCAAACCTGCCTTAAAACTGTTGATAGTCGGCGGCGGTGTGCCCAAAAACTTGTTGGCGAAAGCCAGCAAAAATATCGAGTTTGCCGGCTTTGTTGCCGATATCGCACCGCTCTTTAATAGCGCTCGACTTTCCATTGCGCCCTTGCGTTATGGCGCGGGTGTAAAGGGCAAAATTAATTCAAGTATGGCGTTTGGAGTGCCGGTAGTAGCGTCAACAATTGCCGCAGAAGGCATGGGGCTGGAAGACGGCAAGGATGTGCTAATTGCCGATGATCCCGCACAGTTTGCACAACTAATCAGCCGCGCCTACGATGACGAGCAAGTGTGGTATGCGTTATCGAATGCCGGACTGGAAAATATAGAGCGCTGTTTTTCTTTTACCGTGGCAACGCAGCAGTTACGCAAAATTCTGGAAAATAGCTAAGGCCAGAGTTATTTTTTGAACAAAGAGCGGATCTAATAAACTACAGGCGCGCAGATTTCTAGTCGGCTTCCTTATCGTTATCACGATCTTCATCTTCTGCATCGTCATCGTCTGAGAAAGCGTCTACTACTGCCTCACCCATCTTAATCGGCACTGTTACCACGGTAGCAACAACACCTATGGCTGTCCCCGCAGCCACACCAACCACAGTAGAAATACAGCCAGACAGTAATAACAGTAAAGGGACCGCACACAGTATTCGGGATAAAAATCGCATTCGGATCATTTCATTAGTTACCTTGCTAGATTCTGAAAAAAAATATATTCAAGGTAAGTCAGGTGATGCATGTGGTGGTATGCCCGCAAAATCCAGACGGAAGAAATGCCAAAACAAGGATCCGATTCCTAGTACCAAACCTACCATAACACCAACATCAATAATGCCACGCCAGGGTTGTGGAATATAACTGACCACCACTACCAGCAACGCGATAAAGGATGAAACCAGCCATGAGGTAAGCATACGTTTAGGTGTGGCATGAAAATATCCCATACAAAACAGTGGTGCCAGTAATATGAACAGGGGGTTTGCGGCTGACCTTAAGAACATGGTCCGAGCAACTACGCGCGGCGCCAACTTCAGATGAAAACCTTTATAACCTTCGGCGAAAGCCATATACGGCGTGAAGGTCACCAGTACAAACCAATGAAGAACACCAAGGGAAGCAAAATCTAGCTCGAGAATGCGGGGAATTAATTTAGAAACAGCAGATGCGATGAGACCAATAACACCAAAAAATCCCCAGTAATAACCTAATAAACGCAATGTAATACCTGCTTGCCGTTCGTTGATGTTTTTGATTTTTTTTATGCTATTGATGTCGCTGCTAACTTAGCTCGCAATTAATGGAGCTGCCGCATTGTAACGACACCACGGAGGCTTTGCATCAGCGTATGGTTAATAAGCTGTGGTTTGTACTTATGGACTACAGCAGGTGGTCAAGGACAAGAAAAACTAATCCGAAAAGTTCTGCCGGTTCCCGTATTGACCGCACAGGTAAGTTTGCCGGCTGCCCGTGGTAGTTTGTGCTGCAAGGTCCTTAACAGTCGTGGTGGGGGTGGTTCATGACTGTCTTGCTCCACAATGACTACAAGGGCTTGGTGCTGCGCTTGCACACTGATATTAATGCTATTGATAACAGGTTTATGTACTGCACTGCGACTATTACCATCTTGGGTACTGTCGAGCATTATGAATTTTAGTAAGGGTCGCAAAGATTGCTCCAGCAGTTGTAGTGTTGGCACAGAAAGTTGCATGGACGGTTGTGCAAGCACCATACGTACTGGTAACTCCATCATTGCAGCCAAAATTTTTACTTGCCTAGTCAGTTCATTACTCAGTTGTAGCCAACTAGGCTGCAGAACAGGTGGAGGTTCTTGTATTTGTATTTTGTCGCAAGCAAGTGTCTGCCCGAGCCAAGATTGCAGCCTAGAAACCAAGACCATATCCAACTCGGGATCTTGCCAAGCAGCAGCTTGATCGAGCATATTTAGCAGCAGTTGGTGAGTGTTCCACAGCAGTTCGGCTGGAAAAGTCTCGGCATCGGTGTGATCGTCGAGGGCGGAATGTAACTCCAGTAAAAAGGCACACAGTTGTTCCAGAGCCGGCAAACGCATGGCTGCCGCACCTCTTTCCAGCAACAACAATTCCTGCTGCAGATAAATTCGATGTGCTGCCAAATTTTCATAGCTAACAAACCAATGCCGATTTGCATTGACCAAAGCAGTAAAGGCCCCCGACAGCAACTGAGGCACTCTTGCAAGTGTGATCAAGCCATCTGGATATATTGCATTTTTAGATTTTTTATCGAGCAACAGTATAGGCATCTCATCCTTGGACTCTAAAGCAGGCCACAAGCGTAGTAAGCGATTTTGCAATGGCCACCAGCTGACATCATTTTCCAGTGGTGTCTGCACACTTTCTAACCGAGTACAAAATGTTTGCAACACTTGTAAAGTAGCCGCACCCAAAGCCAGTTTGTGATGCCAGTGTTGAAGCAACAATTGCCAGAAACACCCACATAAACTAGACAACTGCGGGAGCTTTACTGCGAGACTTACCCACTGTAGCTTGTAAAAATAGGTGAGCAGGTCTTGGCTGACTGCTGAAGTCTGGCTCTTGGGACTTACTGCTAGCAAAAAGTTTTTTATATAACATTGGTAGAACTGCACTTCCTGCACGAACACGGCGGCCATGGTTTCATCCATAAGCCGTGGCTTGTCCTTCTCATATTCCTCTGCCTCTGCCTCTGCCTCTGCCTCTGCCTCTGCCTCTGCCTCTGCCTCTGCACCGCTTGAAATGGCCTGCAATGCCAACAGTGCAGCACTTACCTCTTCTCCGCGCCGCAAACAAAAAATCAGCACCAGCAATCTATCCAAGGTGTCAGCTTCAGGCTCTTCATTACAGGCATGTAAAGTGATGAGTGTAGCCTCCAGCGCCATACACGAATTGTGCATTGAATGATCATCAAGAAATTGCGCGATTTTCTGCAAGTTATTACACAAATGGGGTAATACGCTGCTGGAAAAATGCGTCAAAGACCATGCTGATTTCATGCAGTTATCGATTAATGCTTCCAGCAGAGAATCACAATATGGGTGCAGGATATATGTAGCCAAATCCCGCTTTTGATCTGCAAATGGCAAATACATCTGATAATACATGTCCCCTTGCAACAGGGCGATTAAGTCTGAATTTAACTGGTTCGCAGACTTGTTGGGGCTCATAAATATTGTGCTTGCCTCTACTTTGTACGCACAAAATTTCATCACAGTAGTTAACAAAGCAGTCGTAGCATTCAACGCAATATCTAAGTTTTTTGCAGCAGTGTTGCAATTAGCAACACCAGAAAACTCTATTTCTAACTTTTTAACTCGGTCATGTAAGAGTTGTTGCAGCACTGCGACTGGCGACAACTGCAACCCAAACAACGCCTGGAAATAATAATGTAGCAAACTACTTTTTATTTCAGAATTGTTATTGAACAGCAGCGGCAGACCTACCCTGAGGAGTTTTTTTCCTGCGATATGCACGGCGTGCTGGTTAGGGAAAAATCGCGCAAGAAAAATAATTTTTTGCAGAATTACTAGTACTTTTTGTTGCAGATCTTTTTGTTGTTGGTCTTTTTGTTGTTGATCTTTTTGTTGGTGCCCCAAGCCAATACTCATCACCTGCATATGCAAGAACTCTTGCATTTGCAAAGCAAATAAATTTACAGCTACCAATAAAAACGGCTGTACAATTTTTATTGCCGTTTGCATTTTGCCCTACTCAACAGGTATTGGTAAAAGTTGCAGAGACTGCAAGGCATTACGCAACACAGCCAAAGTAAGAGGTCGTTTTAATACAGCCTTAGCGCCAGCACACAGCCCCCATTGCAGGTCCGTACTACGTTTAGTGCCGGTGAGCAGAAAAAGAGACACATGGGGTAAGTTTGCCAAAGCTCTGATTAACTGAAAACCGTTGTTTTGGCTTAACATTAACTCGACAAAAACCACGCTATTGTGAGGTAGCTGCTGGTGAAAACCGGCAATAGGAACTAGGCTGGTTGCGGTATACCCCAAGGTCATTAACTGGCGCTGCAGCTGCAGTGTTAACACCGGTGATTCATCTAAGATTAGAACTGTTGGCTGGCCTTGGTTCATACTGCTGTTGCTACTTCTGTGCTGAACTGTTGCAACAATTCTTCAGCAGTAAACGGCTTGGAAATAAACTGATCGACTCCATATGCCTTAGCTTTTGCGCGAGCAATCACATCATCTTTGCTGCTGATAATACTAATATGAATATGCCGGAAGTCTGCGTGTTGTTTAAGTAAGGCACAAAATCGCCAGACATCGAGCGGGCCAGTTTCAGCATCCGCAAAAATTGCTAGTGGCTTGTGTTCCACTACTGCAGCTAGGCCACTAATGGTGTCGCATGTGGTCATCGCCCGAAAAGGACTGCTTTGAAAGATCGCTTGTATTGTGACCAAAAGCGCTGGATTGTCTGCAATCACCAGAACTGTATGGTCAATTTGCTTCGCTTGCGGCAACAATTGCGATTGTTGAAAAACCGGTAAAATCTGCAATTTATTTTGCTCATCCATGAGTCTTGCCCTTGTTGTTCCTGTTTAGCAACCGTGTTTAGTGACTTCAGTTTTAGCACAGCTTTTTGGATCTCGCCATTTTGTTTACAACCAGAGACACTATTGCGTCATGTTATACTTGCATGAGTTTTTTATACTTGGGTCTCATTGTTTATGACAGTAAAACTTGCAGTAGTCATGGATCCCATCCATGCCATCAATTTTAAAAAAGACACCACACTTGCCATGTTGCTGGCGGCGCAAAAACGCGGCTGGGAACTGTGGTATATAGAACAAGCAGGACTTTATCTCGATCACGGTAAGGCCATGGCTCAAATGCAAGCTGTGGTGGTGCGTTACGATTCGAAAGATTGGTTCACGCTGGGCGAACCCATTCGCAGACCACTTGCAGATATGGATGTGGTGTTAATGCGCAAGGATCCACCTTTTGATAATGAATTCATCTACAGCACTTATATTCTGGAAGCAGCTGAGCTAGAGAACACTTTGATAGTCAACAAACCCAGCAGTCTACGCGACTGCAACGAAAAAGTTTTTGCTACCCTCTTTCCGCATTGCACACCACCTGTTCTTGTCACGCGCCTCCCCGCCCTATTACGTGAGTTTTATGCCGAGCATAAAGATGTGATTTTCAAACCATTGGATGGCATGGGCGGCTCTAATATTTTTCGAATCAAACCAGGCGACCCTAACATCAGTGTGATTATCGAAATTCTTACCGGCCATGGCGGTCAACAAATCATGGCGCAAAAATTTATTCCGGAAATCAGTCAAGGTGACAAACGTATTTTGATGATTGACGGCCAGCATGTGGGTTATGCCTTAGCAAGGATTCCGGCACCCAATGAAACACGTGGCAATCTGGCGGCTGGTGGTACTGCCAAAGGTGTTGAGCTAAGCACGCGTGATCGCTGGATTTGCGAACAGGTTGGTCCTACTTTAAAAGCCAAAGGTCTGGTTTTTGTTGGGTTAGATGTGATTGGCGATTATTTAACCGAGATCAATGTCACTAGCCCCACTTGTGTGCGGGAATTAGATGCAGCATTTAATTTGGATATTGCGGGCGATTTGATGAGTTGTATTGCACAAAAACTGGGTAAAGAATAAGTGTTAGATGACGTGAGTTCAGAGTCATATTTTCTTTTAGCTCACCCACTATTTACATAAATTTAAAACAAACATGATTCTGCCGCCGTTAAATGAAGATTCGCTCGGCCCAACCCAGGAACGGTTTGGTTTCACCGTGTTTATGTCGATATGTGTGCATGTGATGTTGATTCTTGGAGTTGGCTTTACCGTAGCCAAAGAACCCAACGTTATTACAAACATGGCCATCACCCTCGCCCAGTATCGCAGCAAAGATGCTCCCGAAGATCCGGATTTTCTGGCACAGGCCAATCAGCAGGGTAGTGGCACCGAAGATAAAGCTTTGGCACCGGCTTCACCTATAGAGTCACACTTTGCGGCAAACACCATTGCTGATGTCAGTGAGTATCTGCAAGAGCGACCCACTAGTAGCAACAACACCAACTCAGTAGTGGCCAGCAATAATCCCAGCAACCCTACAAGCGCAACCAAAGCCAGCCCAACAACAGCCCAAACTCCTTCTGCCATGCAAAATATTACCGGAGCACAAATAAGCGTTGCGGTGGCTTCATTACAAGCACAATTGGATTTACACAGGCAAGAATATGCCAAACGTCCCCGCCGCTATACACTCTCCTCGGCATCGACCAAAGAAAACTCAGACGCACTTTATCTTGATAACTGGCGTAAAAAAATTGAAGCCATCGGCAATATCAACTATCCCGAACAAGCTGCCTCACAAAGCATTTATGGCACACTGCGAGTACTGGTGGCGATCAATCCCGACGGCAGCGTGAATGATATTCGTATCCTGCGTTCATCTGGCGAACGTGTCCTCGATGAAGCCGCTGTGCGTATTGTGCAGCTCGCTGCACCTTTTCAACCCTTCCCCCCCACCATGCGATCTAAGGCGGATGTCCTGGAAATTATTCGCACCTGGCAATTTCATCGCGGCAATAATTTCAGTAGTTTCTGACGAGCCCGCACCATGACTATTACCAAAACAGACTCACCCCTTTCACTCGTTAATCATTTTTTGATTGCCATGCCGCAATTAAACAATTCGTATTTCGCCAACACTGTGATTTATATGTGGCAACATAATTCGGAAGGCGCCTTGGGTCTGGTCATTAATCTGCCGATTAAAATGCGCATGACCGACATATTTGAACAACTTGGTCTGACTGACTTGCGAATGTCTACAGCCAATCCTTTTATTTTGTCAGGCGGCCCGGTAGAAACTGATAAAGGATTTGTGTTGCATGACGCTGATCCCCGTTGGCCCTCATCCCTAGCAGTCACAGAGAACCTCAGTATTACCACTTCGCGAGACATTCTGGCGGCTATAGGCCGTGGCGAAGGCCCGCAAAATTATTTGATAGCCCTCGGTTGTTCTGGCTGGAGCGCAGGACAACTCGAGCAAGAGTTGGTGCAGAATTCTTGGTTTACCTGCCCAGCCACCAAGGACATTATCTTTTCTACCGAGTTTTCCAAAAAACCTAATATGGCCGCTGCCACTCTAGGCTTTTCGATGGCACAACTGACCAATGATGTAGGGTATTCATGAGTACGACACTGACTTTGTTTGGTATCGATTTTGGCACGCGCAAAATTGGCATCGCTGTGGGTCAGACTCTTACTCGCACTGCGATGGGCATAGCCGTGGTGGCGGTACGCAACGGCGAACCCGACTGGATTGAGTTCGATAAGCTGGTAAAGCAGTGGAAACCCGGTGCTTTTGTAGTAGGCATGCCCTACAACATGGACGGCAGCGAAAGTGACATGACGGAACAGGCACGCAATTTTTCCACTACTCTTACCACTCGTTACATGTGTCCGTGCCACCCAATCGATGAAAGACTCAGTACACGTGCCGCCAAAGAAATCAGCCGTAACAATGCACAACTACGAGGCAAACGCCCTAACGACAGAGCCCAAGTTGATGCGATGGCAGCACAACTTCTACTGGAGTCGTGGTTTGATGGGAATTATTAAAAATAAATGTATATCTGAAACAATATACCGATTGCTACTGGTTAAGTGGAAAATTCAGAGCGTAATGAACCGCGGCTAGAAAGATCGAAATGTTGGCAATACTGCCTTGTAGCAACAAGGGCATGCATGCAAATGCACCCCGACAAATATGCACTTACACTTTACGACCCATGCGATAATGACGCATGCAAAAATTCTCTGAACTTTCCGATCTCCCCCCCAGCCTGTTACAAGCCGTAGATGCCCTCGGTTATGCAGCCATGACCCCTATTCAAGCAGAAGCCTTGCCCTTGCTGCTCGCAGGCATGGATGTACAAGCACAGGCTAAAACCGGTAGTGGCAAAACCGCAGCCTTTGGTTTGGCCTTATTGGCCAAGTTACAAATTGGGCAAGGCCGTTTGCAAAGCCTGGTGTTGTGCCCCACTCGAGAACTCGCCGATCAGGTCAGTAAGGAAATTCGCGCCCTCGCCCGTTTTATACCCAATGTAAAAATACTAAGTTTATGCGGTGGTATTCCTTTGCGCCCCCAACTCTCTTCCCTTAAACACGAACCCCATATCGTGGTGGGTACTCCGGGTCGTATTCTAGAATTATTGTCGTTAGGCGAATTAAAATTCGATGCACTGCAAAATGTTATTCTGGATGAAGCAGATCGTATGCTCGACATGGGTTTTCTAGACGATGTCACCAGCATTCTCAATCAAACACCCCCAACCCGAAATACCTGGTTGTTTTCGGCAACCTACCCCCGAGAAATAAAGGCACTGAGCAAGCAGTTTCAACGCAAGCCCACTGAAATTACGGTCGACAGCCAACACGATGCCAACGTAATTGAGCAACTGTTTTATAAAGTCGACATCGACGAAAAACCCGCAGCTGTACTTACCTTACTGCGCACGCAGCAGGCCGAAAGCTGCCTGATTTTTTGCAACACCAAAGTCGACACCAACAACCTAACCGATTATTTATTTAAAAGTGGCGTACCGACACTCAGCCTGCATGGCGATATGGATCAACGCGAGCGTGAAGAAACACTGGTGCAATTTGCCAACGGCAGCAGTCGTGTGTTGGTAGCCACAGATGTGGCTGCACGTGGGCTAGATATCAAAGCATTACCGCTAGTGCTTGCCTATGAATTACCCGCTGATGCTGATCTGCACACGCACCGCATAGGTCGCACGGGTCGTGCTGGTGAAATCGGTCTCGCCTTGAGCCTGGTTGCAGCCACGGAAATGAATCGACTTGCTCGCATTGAAATCCTGATGGACGCTGCCGTAACCTGGACTAGACTGCCCTCACGCACCAATACCAGCGCCTTGCCTGCGCCGACCATGCGCACAATGGTGATTGATGCCGGACGGCAAGATAAATTACGCCCAGGTGATATTGTCGGAGCCTTAACCGGTGTGGCCGGCCTGACTGCCGATCAAATTGGCAAAATCGATGTGTTTGCTACACGCTCCTATGTTGGGATTGCGTACAAGCTCATCGATCAAGTAATGGAAAAATTGCGTGTCGGAAAAATAAAAGGCCGCAACTTCCGAATTCGTAAATTGTAGAACTACCTGCATGCGTCTGAATAAATATATCAGTGAAGCTGGGTTTTGCTCGCGCCGCGAAGCCGACGAGTTAATTACTGAGCAGCGTGTGACACTCAACGGTGTTGTAGCTGTAACTGGCAGTAAATGGCTGGAGGGCATGATCGTTTGTGTTGATGACGAAGAGATCAAACTTAAAATCACCATCAACAACAAACGCAAACATGTTTATATTGCCCTCAACAAACCGGTGGGCATCACCTGCACCACCGACCAAAACATCAAAGGCAACATCATCGACTTTGTAGATCATCAGGAACGTATTTTTCCCATTGGCCGGCTCGATAAAGATTCCGAAGGATTGATTTTGCTCACCAGCAACGGTGATATCGTCAATAAAATTTTGCGTTCAGAAAACAATCACGAAAAAGAATATCTAGTGGGTGTGCATAAAGCGGTTAACGATGATTTTTTACGCGTCATGGCGCGTGGGGTTCACATCCATGGTCATCTCACTAAACCCTGCAAAGTGTCGCGCCTTGCCAAATACGGATTTAGAATTATTCTGACCCAAGGTTTAAACCGACAAATCCGCTTGATGAGCGCAGCACTTGGCTACAAAGTTACGCAGCTGTGTCGCATCCGAATTGTTAATGTGCTTTTGGGTCAACTAAAACCTGGTTCCTGGCGTAATTTAACCGATAAAGAACTGGCCGGACTGCTGCCGGAATTCAAAGATTGGTAAGGGAAAGATTTTATTGACCACGTCATGTGGCGCTTTGTTGGTTAGGACTTGCATGTACATCGTCATTCCGACTTGCGTGCAATAACGATGAATTAGGCTGATTTAAGGTCATTGCCAGATGAAGATTCTTTAGAAAATCTAAAAAATTTTACCTTCCTAGCTACTTTTCTCAATTCGAAGTTTTTTTAAATCGACTCCGGCGACCTAGCTTTAGCGCGGGCAACTTCCCGATCCACGATACCTTTTTGTACCAGGGTTTTCAGGGATTGATCGAGTGTTGTCATACCAACCTGCGAGCCGGTCTGAATAGCAGAATACATCTGGGCAACTTTATCTTCGCGGATCAAATTACGAATGGCTGATGTACCAATCATGATTTCGTGCGCAGCCACACGACCACCGCCGATTTTTTTGAGCAGCGCTTGCGACACCACCGCTTGTAGGGACTCGGACAGCATCGAACGCACCATCGATTTTTCTGTCGCCGGAAATACGTCAACTACCCTGTCGATTGTTTTGGCGGCAGAGGTTGTATGCAATGTGCCAAACACTAAGTGACCTGTTTCGGCGGCTGTCAGTGCCAAACGAATGGTTTCCAGATCGCGCAGCTCACCGACCAGAATAATGTCGGGGTCCTCACGCAAGGCAGAACGAAGTGCGGCGTTGAAACTGTGAGTATCGCGGAATACTTCGCGCTGGTTAATCAGAGATTTTTTGCTTTGGTGTACAAATTCGATCGGATCTTCGATAGTCAGAATGTGTTCATATTTGGTGTTGTTAATGTAATCGATCATCGCCGCCAACGTGGTGCTTTTACCTGAGCCAGTAGGCCCGGTAACACAGACAAGACCACGGGCATTGTCCGAAATTTTGCGGAAGATTTCCCCCATGCCCAGTTGTTCCATCGACAAAATTGTAGTGGGAATTGTTCTAAAAACAGCAGCAGCACCCCGGTTTTGGACAAAGGCATTTACTCTGAAACGGGCGAGACCAGGAATTTCAAAGGAAAAATCGACTTCCAGTAACTCTTCGTACAGCTTGCGTTGTTTGTCGTTCATGATTTCGTAGACAAGATCATGTACGGCTTTGTGATCCATTGGTTCTACATTAAGACGACGAATATCACCATCAACCCGAATCATCGGGGGCAAACCTGCAGTAAGATGCAAGTCTGAGGCTTTTTGTTGTACGCTGAAGTTAAGCAATTCCTGAATATTCATGTAAGTTTTAAGCCCCTACTAAGCATGATTAGATTTTTTAATTTAAGGTTGAGCACTGAATCATTATGACCGAAAGCATATCAGCTAATTTAGAACTTATGCACCAACACATTACGCAATTTGAAAAGCAGTATTCGCGCGTCCCCGGCTCGGTACAATTGCTGGCAGTCAGTAAAACTCATGGTGTGGATAGTATTCGCACTGCACTTGCGGCAGGTCAGCATAACTTTGCAGAAAACTATATGCAGGAAGCCCTCGCTAAAATTGCTACCTTATCAGATGAACACATTTTGTGGCATTTTATTGGTCCAATACAATCGAACAAGACCAAAGCTCTGGCAGCAAATTTTGACTGGATACACACCGTTGATCGCAGCCACATTGCGCAACGTTTGCATGAGCAACTGCCACCAGGAAAAGCACCGCTCAATGTGCTGCTACAAGTAAACATCAGCGATGAAGACAGCAAGGCCGGTGTTTCTGTAAGGGAGTTGCCCGAGTTAGCTGCTGCAGTTGCCAGCTTTTCTAGGCTAAAACTATGTGGCTTGATGGCCATTCCTGCCCCGAGCGCAGATATTGCAGCACAGCGGCGTAGCTTTGCTTTGCTGGCCCAAGCACGTGCTACTCTGGTTGAGCTTGGACACCTTGACTGTGTACATTTGTCGATGGGCATGAGTGCAGATTATGAAGCGGCTATCGCTGAAGGGGCCACTATGATTCGTATTGGCACTGATATTTTTGGTGCGCGATCTAAACGCCCAGCAACTGATGCATAAGCTATAGAACAAGACCGCCTGCCAATCCACCCCAAGCGACTCTTATTCCCCTGTTCTCCTGTTTCCTACTGGAGATATAAGTCAGTTCCATGAGTTACAATATGATGATGATTGCACCTAACACCACCATCGGGTTTATAGGCGCTGGCAACATGGCGTCGGCCTTGCTTGCCGGCTTGCTTGCCAAGGGCATTGCACCGGCTCAGCTGTGGGTTGCCAACCCTAGTGCAGCCAAACTCACAGCCTTTGCTGCTCAAGGTGTCAACACTACTTCTGATAACCTCGCCGTAGTAGCACATTGTCAGACCATTGTGTTGGCCGTAAAACCGCAAAAAATGGCAACTGTTGTGCAGGCTTTGCAAACATCCCTGACAACAAAACCTTGCTTGCTGATTTCCATAGCAGCTGGAATTAGCTGCCATAGCTTGCTCGGCTGGACACAGCCATCACAAGCTATTGTGCGTTGCATGCCCAACACCCCGGCCTTGGTTGGCGCCGGCGCCTGCGGCATGTTTGCCAACGCCAACGTAAATGCCGATCAGAAACTTGCCGCACAAGCTATTATGCAAGCAGTCGGGAGTGTCTGTTGGCTGGAGCGCGAACAACAACTGGATGCAGTCACTGCGTTGTCCGGTTCGGGACCTGCCTATTTTTTTCTGTTGATTCAAGCCATGCAGGCTGCTGGAATAAAGTTGGGATTACCTGCAGAAATAGCCCGACAACTGAGCTTGCAGACGGCATTTGGTGCAGCCAAACTGGCCTTGCACAGCGACATGGACGTTATCGAATTACGTCGTCGTGTCTCTTCTCCTGGTGGCACCACCGAAGCAGCCATCAAACAATTTGAGTCCGAAGATTTTCACAACATGGTAGAACGCGCACTTACCCAAGCGGCACTACGCGCGCAGGAACTGCGTAAAATAGAGTTGACTTGAGATGTAAGGCGTTTGAGCAAGACCACAACTAATTCATTAACTTTATTCAGAAGCTAAAACAAAAGCTTATACACAAGCTTATACACAAGCTTATACACAAGCTTATAGACAAGAGAACAATGATGGGTCCAACAATAGGAAAAGCATTGATATTAATCATCAACAGCCTAGGCGGTTTGTACATCCTGGCAGTATTGTTGCGTTTTTTGCTGCAAGCAGTGAAAGCAGATTTTTACAATCCGGCATCGCAGGCCATCGTCAAAATCACTACCCCACTGCTAAAACCATTTCGCAAAGTGATTCCCGGTTTTCGGGGGCTGGATTTTGCAGCCTTATTCCTGGCACTGGCCTTGAACACCGCAGCCACTTCAATGATGATTTTTGTTGGTGGTTATACGTTACCCGGCATTGGCATTATTGTGAGCTGGGCTTTGGTAGGTCTGCTCGCCTTTATCCTCAACATTTATTATTACAGCCTGATGATTTCTGTCATAGCCAGCTTTATCGCTCCTTTTAGTGGCAACCCAATACTGCTAGTGATTTACCAAATTCTAGAGCCAATAAACAGCCGAGTGCGCCGCATAATCCCTCCCATGGGCGGTCTCGATCTTTCGCCGTTGTTTATTTTCTTGGGTATTAATGTGCTAGAAATATTGTTGGTAAACTCCATTGCGCAGGGTTTGAATCTAAGACCCGACCTAGTCATTGGTATTTAAGTACAAGTCGTAATTTTATGGAAAATACGCTCAAACAAATTCCCGCCGATTCAGTTGGCATTGTAAGCCCACAGCGTTTGCATTTTGCAGAGCCATTGAGGCTGCGCAGTGGCCGGGTTATTGAAAATTATGATCTGATGGTAGAAACCTACGGCACTTTAAATGCTGACAAATCTAATGCAATTTTGGTGTGTCATGCATTAAGTGGCGATCATCATGCGGCCGGTTTTCACGATGCCCAAAACCCGAAAGAAAAACCCGGTTGGTGGGATTGTGCCATTGGCCCTGGCAAACCTTTTGATAGCAAAATATTTTTTATCGTGTGCTTAAACAACCTAGGTGGCTGTGCTGGCAGTACTGGGCCGTCTTCCATTAATCCAGAAACCGGCAAACCGTTCGGACCTGATTTTCCCATTGTCACAGTACGTGACTGGGTCAACAGTCAAGCAAGGCTCGCTGATCGTCTCGGTATCCAGCAGTGGGCAGCGGTAATCGGTGGCAGTCTTGGTGGCATGCAAGTGATGCGTTGGGCCATTTCTTTTCCTGATCGATTGCGCCACGCCATCGTCATTGCAGCAGCCCCTAAACTGTCGGCACAAAACATCGCCTTCAATGAAGTAGCGCGGCAGTCAATCATGAGTGATCCCGAATTTCACAATGGGCGTTACTATGATTTCAACACCTACCCAAAGAAAGGAGTCACCTTGGCGCGAATGGTGGGGCATATCACTTATCTGTCGGATGCCGTGCTCAGTAACAAATTTGGTAAAGATGCCATTGTTGATACTTTTGGACGTGATTTACGCAGTGGCAAACTCAGCTTCGGTTTTGATTTGGATTTTCAGGTACAGAGTTACTTGCAATATAAAGGTGAAACCTTTTCTAAAAATTTTGATGCCAATACATATCTGCTGATAACCAAAACTCTTGATTATTTCGACCCTGCTGTGGATTACGATGGTGATCTGAGCAAAGCTTTCGCTAACAGCAACTGCAAGTTTCTGGTGATGGCCTTTACCAGCGACTGGCGCTTTGCGCCGGAACGATCGAAAGAAATAGTGGAAAGCCTGCTCAAGGCCAAACGGGAAGTGAGTTATCTAGAAATAGAGGCCGATGCAGGTCACGATTCTTTTTTGTTGGCAGTACCACGTTATATGCAAGCACTACACGCCTATATGAGCAGAGTGGCGGCCGAAATTATTTCGCTGCCAGATATTAGTAGAGAGTCACATTGATGCGTGCCGATTTGAGTTTGATTCAAGACTGGATAAGCCCAGGCAGCCGCGTGTTGGATCTCGGCTGTGGTGATGGTTCTTTTCTGGCACATTTAAAACGTACCAAAAATATCCGTGGGTGTGGCCTCGAAATTGATCCTGCCAACATATATCTGTGTTTACAGGCTGGGATCAATGTGATCGAACAAGATATGGATAAGGGGCTGGCAAATTTTGAAACCGACAGCTTTGACACTGTAGTTTTAGCGCAAACTTTACAAGCGCTGCACAAACCCGACGAAATTGTTGATGCCATGATACGGGTTGGGAAAAATTGCATCCTAACCTTTCCTAACTTTGCCTACTGGCGGCACCGGTTGTCACTGTTGACTGGTGGTCGTATGCCAAAATCACCACAGTTACCCTATGAGTGGTACAACACGCCAAACCTGCATCACTGTACCATTGGTGATTTTGATGCTTTATGTGTTACCAAAAAAATCAAGGTCTTGCACCGCACGGTGGTAGATGATCAACATCTGCACAGTACACTAGCAAACTTTAATCCGAATTTTTTCGGGGTCAATGCTATTTATCACATCAGTCGGTAAGTTTGTATGCAAGAGACTGGGCGTGTCATTTTTGGTAAATTTTTTAAGCACAAATTTATGCGGGCTCTGCAATATAGTCTAGCGTTTTGTCTGCTGCTGTCAGCCGTTGACACCAAAGCCGACTCGCAGGACTTTGACAAATACACCGTACATTACATCGCGGTGAACAGCACTTTTCTAACCCCGAAAATCGCTCAGCAGTATCACATTGTACGAAGCCAACGCCGTGCTTTTCTCAATATTGCCGTGTTGCGTAATAATCCGAACGGCTCCACCACACCTGTTACTGCCACCCTTAGTGGTGGTAAAACTAATTTGCTGCAACAAACAGGCAGCATCGAGTTTGAGCAGATTCAAGAAGGTGAGTCCATCTACTACATAGGCCAGTTTGATTTTTCTAATGCAGAAATTGTGCGCTTCACCGTTCAAGTGCAACCGGAACAAAAAGGCCCAGCCTACAATGTTCAGTGGACAACCCAGTTGTATTCCGACTAGGTATTTTTGCATATAGCCACAACGATCGTATCTTCGTGGTTATGCAGGTATCGGGAGGATTAGTAGATTAGCTATCCCCCTCCTTTTTTTAACCGATAATCCCAGACTTATTTATGACCACCATCGTACTTGCCAGCAGCAATCAGAAAAAACTTCAAGAGCTACAAGCCATGTTGGCCGAGAAAGCAGTTACTTTTCTACCCCAAACAAATTTTAATATCACCGACGCCGTTGAAGACGGACAGAGCTTCGTAGCCAACGCCCTCATTAAAGCCAAGCATGCCAGTCGGCTTACAGGCTTACCGGCTCTTGCTGATGACTCAGGCCTGGAAGTTGATAGCCTAGGCGGCGCCCCTGGTATTTATTCGGCACGTTTTGCCAACATAAACGGCACTGGTAATAGTTCTGATGCCGATAACAATGCACTACTTTTGGCGCGGCTTTTAGGTGTGCCAGAAGCCCAACGATGTGCACGCTTTCGCTGTGCTATTGTGTTGGTTCGTACTGTTGATGATCCACTGCCTGTGATCTGTGAGGGCACTTGGGAAGGCAGCATCCTGGCTGTAGAAGCTGGTAGTAATGGTTTTGGTTACGACCCGCTTTTTTTTGTTCCTACCCACGGCTGTGCTTCCGCTCAATTATCTGCTGTAGTCAAAAACAGTATCAGTCACCGCGCTCAGGCCTTGCAACTTTTACTGCAACGTTGGCCTTTTTGAAAACTGTCATGAATTCATCAACACTTACCTTGCCTCCATTGAGCCTCTACATTCACGTGCCTTGGTGTGTGCGCAAATGTCCTTATTGTGATTTCAATTCACATCAACAGCAGGGTGTGTTACCAGAAGCTGACTATATTAGTGCCCTGTTACAAGATTTGCGTAATGACAGCCACTATATTCAGGGCCGTCTTATACATTCCATCTTTATTGGGGGTGGCACTCCCAGCTTGTTCGCAGCCAGCAGCTATGCACATTTATTTGAAGAAATAAATCGCATCGTAGCTTTTACAGACAATATGGAAATAACGTTAGAAGCCAACCCTGGTACTTTTGAACAGGAAAAATTTTCTGCCTATCGTGCTGCTGGCATCAATCGACTTTCCATCGGTGTGCAAAGTTTTAACGATTTGCATTTACAAACTCTTGGCCGCATCCATGGTGGGGCAGAAGCTCTACGCGCTGCCGACATAGCACGTAAAGCTGGCTTCGATAATTTCAATCTTGATTTGATGTTTGGCCTGCCTTCCCAAACCACAACGCAGGCCTGCGCTGATTTAACTACTGCGATTGCTTGTGCGCCCACCCATCTGTCGTGGTATCAACTCACTATCGAACCCAACACCGAATTTTTTCGGCGACAGCCTGTGTTGCCTCTTGATGATGACATTGCCTACATGCAGGATACCGGCATCGCTTTGTTATCTAGTCATGGTTACCAACGTTACGAAATTTCGGCCTATTGCCAGCAAGATAAACAAGCGCGCCATAATCTCAATTATTGGCAGTTTGGTGATTACCTCGGCATAGGGGCAGGAGCTCACGGCAAAATCACCCTGCCATCAACTACTTCCAGCAGGCATTCCAGCATTTCTGTGCAACAAACGGCTGCCATTGTGCGCACCCGAAAAACTCGTATGCCAGCGCATTATCTTGATCCTGCACTAGCATTTACTACAGAAGCACTTACGGTGCCTACACATGAACTGCCACTTGAATTTATGATGAATGCCATGCGTTTGAGTGGCGGTGTGGAGCTCAAGTTGTTTGCTGAGCGTACCGGTCTTAATGCACAACAATTGCAACAACCACTACAAAAGCTTTATAAATCTGGCTTGCTAGAAGCAGACTCCACGCACCTGCGCCCCTCCGCTAAAGGCTTACAATTTTTAAATGAGATACTGTTGGAGTTTATGTAGTGGCGATTTTATGTATTGATTTTTTAACTTTTACTGTTGGCTCTACTTTATAAGATGCGCTTAAGTTTATTTTTTTTAATTTTGCTAATTGCCAGTGTTCCTGTCACTGCCCAGCAATATCCGCAGCGTATAGTCAGTATGAATTTGTGTACTGATCAGCTGCTGTTATTACTTGTAGAAAAAAATCGCATTGCTGCGCTGAGTTACCTTGCAACTAATTCAGAATATTCGGCACTAGCAGCAGAGGCCAGTGGTATTCCAACCAATCGCGGTCAGGCCGATGAAATTATTACCTTCATGCCAGACCTGGTATTAACTAGCCAATTCAGTGCCACACAAACAGCAAATTTATTAGAACGTATGCACTATAAAGTACACCGCCTTGGGTTTGCTGAAAGCCTGCAAGGGGTCTATAAACAAATCAATGAAATTGCACAGCTGACAGGTACCGACCTCCAGGCTGAAGTTTTGATACACAAAATGCAAACAAACATAAATCTACAGACACAAAAACTAAACGAAATTGTTAAGGGCAAGTCTGCGGCATTTTTTTCCAGCAACGGTTTTACCTACGGCAGCGGAACATTACAGGACGATTTTATAAATATGCTTGGGATGCACAATGTTGCAGCGGATGCTGGCTTCAACGGTCCCGCCTTGCTGCCCCTGGAAATATTGCTCTCTGCAGCACCAGATTTTATCTTCATGGACAAACGCAATGATCTCGATAAACAACTAGCCCACCCACTGTTAAACCATCCTGCGCTTGTGGCTCTCGCACCTCACACCAGAGTCCTGACTTTGGCTGACAGCTATTTTCAATGTGCCGGACCCGAATTGGCAGAGGCTTATCAATCACTTGCCGAGCAGCTAGACCATGCCCAATAAATTCAAGACGCTTCTATGGCTGTTATGGCTGTTGCTGCCTCTACTACTGTGGGTGGAGTTGTTGAGTGGGTCGGCTGCTATTTCACTGTTGCCAGCTATAACTGACATACTCAATTCAAATACCAGCATCGCAACCATAATTCTTACTGAAGTACGTTTACCGCGCGCCTTGCTTGCTGCAATGGTGGGTGCCTCACTAGGAATTTCCGGCGCAGCAATGCAAGGTTTGTTGCGTAATCCCTTGGCCAGCCCAGACATTCTTGGTGTTTCACAAACTGCTGCGTTGTTTGCTGTCTTTGCTTTATATTTTGGATTATCGCAACTAGCCTGGTTCTTATTACCGCTAGCCGCCTTGGTCGGTGCGTTAACGGCAGTGGTATTGATGTTAGGTCTGGCGCGGCGTGTTGCCGGTACTCACACCATCATTTTGGCTGGGATCGCCATCAGTGCGCTGGCCGGCGCACTTATTGCATTGGCACTAAACTTTGCGCCGAATCCTTATGCATTGCAGGAAATTTATTTCTGGATGCTCGGTTCTGTTGCTAACCGCAGCATGAATGAAGTATGGCTTGTGTTACCGATTATGGTGTTAGGTTGGGCATTGTTGTTATACAGCCGGCGTTTTCTGGACGCGTTAAGCCTGGGCGAAGACACCGCATTAAGTTTGGGTTTTGCTCTAACGCCGTATTCGTGGCTTATTATTGTTGGAGTAGCGTGTTGCACCGGCGCAGCTGTTGCGGTGAGCGGTACCATCGGCTTTATTGGTCTGGTAGTACCGCATATTTTGCGTGGCGTAGTTCACGCACAATCAGGACGCCTATTATGGTTATCCTTACCCGGCGGTGCGGTGCTATTACTGCTGGCAGATATTATTGTGCAATGGCTACCCGGCGCCCAAGAATTACAGCTGGGCGTGATTACTGCCGTGTTAGGCAGTCCATTTTTCTTGTATCTACTGCTGCACAAACGGCAGCTATTTGTATGACAAGTAACCAGACCTCAGTGCAGCACCCACTTTTGTCCGCACATAATTTAACTCGTAAAGTTGCAACGAATGTGCTGCTCGACAATATTAATGTGCAAGTGTTTGCCGGTGAAGTGCTCGGCATAATTGGACCAAACGGTGCTGGCAAATCCACGCTGCTCAAAATATTGGCAGGAGTAGCCACTTATGACGAGGGACAGCTGAAGTTAGTAGCAACGCCGTTTGCTGCCTGCAGTGCCAACAGCAAAGCACGCACACTGGCTTATCTCGAACAGCGTCCCCATGTTTATTGGCCGCTTGCAGTCAAACAAGTTGTTGCCTTGGGTCGACTGCCTCATACCAATTCAACAGCATTAATGAACGCTAATGCTATCGAGTCAGCGCTTGCCTTTACCGGCAGTAGTAAATTACAAGATCGCCTGTTTCATACCTTGTCCGAAGGCGAAAAAATGCTGGTGAATCTCAGTCGTGTGTTGGCCACCGAACCTCAGCTCATTCTGGCTGATGAACCCACGGCTGCCCTCGATCCTTATCATCAATTACTGGTGTTGGAATTATTTCGTAAACTTAGCCAGCAGGGTCTCGGCATCATTCTGGTGTTACATGACTTACAGTTAGCAGCACATTTTTGTGATCGTCTGCTGTTGTTATATCAAGGTAAAATGGTGAGCGAGGGTAGCCCGGCTAGTGTGTTAAGCACTACCAATTTGGCACAGTCTTACCGGATAAACGCCTCTTATGACAGCACTGTCGGCACTGTGACTGTTTTGGGTCGTTTGTGAATATTTTTTCTTAGGGGAATAAGCTGTGGCCATTTGGAAAAAAACTACTTCTGTAAAACTCATGAACGATCACATGCTCGGTACCATGTGTGAACATGTCGGCCTGCAGATCACTGAGTTGGGTGACGACTATATCAAGGCTACCATGCCGGTCGATCATCGTACGCGGCAATATATGGGCATCATGCATGGTGGTGCCTATGTGGTGCTAGCAGAAACAATCGGCAGCTTAGGTGCAAACCTGTGCTGTCCAGAAGGATTTTATGTTGTGGGTCTCGAGGTCAATGCCAATCACGTGCGGGCCGGTAAACCACCTTACGTTACTGGCATCACCCGCCCCTTGCATATCGGGACATCCACAACGGTATGGGAAACAAAAATTTACGATGTTGAAGATAAACTGGTGAGTGTGTCGCGCTTGACGACAATGATACTAAAAAATACCAGTTAAATTGGCATTTAAAAATATTGGTTTTTTTGGTGACGAATTTTTAGCGCAAGATGTGGCACATCGCTAATTAAAACATCAACTCCCAGCGTTAATGCCAGACTGATCTCGGCAACACTGTTACACGTATAAACTGCAACAAATTTATTAAACTTACGCACTAACTGCATGATGTCAGCATTCAACATCTCGATGTGGACACACAGACCGTGTAAATATGGCTGCGTAGTCAGTGTGTGGCGAGCAAAATTCACATCATGTTCTGGTCCCAAATTGAGCACCAAGCCCTGTAATGGCGCAATAGCATGAGCATGCATCAAACTGACACTATCAAAACTCGACACTAAAATATCTTTATCTGGCCGCATCGCAATTACCTGCAAGGTTTGTAATATTTTTTTCTGCTGGCGCAACAGAGATTCGTGTGAAATTTTTTTTAACTCTAATAACAACCTGCAGCGGGTGCGATAAGAAGCAACGAAATCCTGCAAACTTATTATGGTTTGACGATAATCTGGTGCGCTATGGCCAGCGAAAGAAAACTCACCCAATTGCGAAAAAGTAAAATCTTCGATGTGTAAGTCTGGCAAATTTAACTTGTGCAGATCATCGTCATGCCAGAGCACGGCCACTTCATCTAATGATAATTGAATGTCAGTCTCAATGCCGTCGACTGCATGATTGAGCGCAAGCTCAAAAGCCGTATGCGTGTTTTCTGCAGCCTCCCTGTTGGCGCCACGATGTGCGTAGATCAACGTGTTGGTCATGGCAAGCCTGCGATAAATTGACTCATGGAAACTGTCATCGCGTCAAAATGTGGATTAAAAGTTAGGCGGCGCAGGGGTCCATAGGCAAGATTGCGAGCAGTAATTTCGCCCAGCCACATCTCTTGAAGATTTAGGTGACCTGCTTCAAATTTTGCAATTTCATGTAGCTCATAATGTAATAAATTTTTGTAGCTGCCGTTAACACCATAATGTGGATCTTCCGACGGCAACATGATGGCAGTATGGGCGCTGCTCAAAATACGCTGTGCTGGCATAGCACTGAGCACCCACTCCAGATTAGTACGTTCGACTTTTTCGGTCGCGTACCACACCAATTTACGGTGTGGATGTTGCTCTCGTTGCATAAAGCGCAAGGTTGCGTCTGCATTTACTGTAGCATCATCTGCACTGGCCACTGCAAATACAGGGATAGACACTGAAGTTTTTGGCAGTGTCTGTATCAACGCATACATCTGCGCAACAGCATTCATGCAAAACGACTCATATTTATATAAGTCGTGATCGCATCGCACGTTCACCCATGCCCCTTGTGGAATTAGCCAACTGTATAATGAGTGTAGCCTTGCCCATGCTGCCCGCGCCGTAATTTCCAAAGCAGGAGCAAACAGAAATAAACCTCGTACCCGGTCATCTTGCTTGGCATGTAATACGCTTAACGCAGCACCGGCCGAATAACCTGCAAGATATAACTCATCAACTTCATCAGCCAAACAGTCAGCACCATAGGCAACAGCCTTGGCCCATTCTTGCCAAGGTACATCGAGTAAGTCACCTGGCTGAGTGCCGTGCCCTGGTAACAGTACGACCATTACACGAAAGCCCTTCGCTTGAAAAAAAGTCGCAAGATGCCGCATGTGATAGGGCGAATCGGACAAGCCATGCGTGAGCAGCACACCACGCGTATAAGGTTTTGTGCGGCTGTTTTGTACTTCGCCAAGTGGATGTAACTCAAACGGAGCATTGCCGGCCACCAACTTTTCAAACTCGTGTTTGCTGTTATGAACTTGTAAAAGTTGCGAGGCAGTACGCTGTATGTATTGGGCAAAGGTCAACCCACAAGCATTGAAATTTGTGTTTATACCGGAGGGTCGGTGCCGCTCACTAAGATTTAACACACGCTAATCCTATTTATTTTTTGGCATGGCGTTGAAAAAATTTTGTGGACATATCCGCTAGCAACCCCACCATTTTCTTCATAAAACCTATCGGCAGCGGTGTTATTTTAGGCAACGTTGCAGCCATTTCGTCGAGCAACGAAACTACCAACGCCTGAGTATCGCCTACATTTTCTAGCAGTATGTCGTGGCTTGTTGAGGGGATCATATACAAAGACTTCTTCATTGCAGCGACCTGACTTTGAATCAGTTGAGCACTTTGTGGATCAACAATTGGATCATCAGTTGCTTGTACCAAGGCCACTGGGCAGATTATTTGTGGTAGACAATGCTGTAATGCTTCTGCAGCTTTGCGTATTTCCACCATAGCGCGCACCGGTTTGTGATGATATTCGAACTGGGGATAGCGTGGCTTAAAGTGATAAAACGGCTTGATACCATCTTCCATGAACGCCCATTGAGCGAGACGGTTAATACCGTCGAGCAGTGGTGCGGAACCAATATAGCCCTCGCGAAATTTAAGTGGCGCTGCCACAGCCACGACTCCCAGCAACCCCGCGGGCTGCGTGGCAGCCACTTGCAGCGCTAAGGAGGCACCCGTGCCAAAACCGGCGAGTACTACACTAGGAGACAAATGCGCCATAATCTCAAAGCCACGTCGCACCGAAAAAAGCCAATCGTTCCAGCTTCTCTCGCGCAAATCCCAAGGGGACGTGCCATGGCCTTTAAGCCTTACTGCCAGCACCGGATGCCCAGCTTTAAGCAGACTTTCGGCTAGCTCACGCAAAGAAGCTGGGCTGGACAGAAAACCGTGTACCAACACCACACCTGATTTGCCAGACACCGCTGGCATCAGCAAAAATGGTTCGCCATTAGCGCCCAGAGTTTCAGCGCTATTAATGTGTGTGTAATGCTGCTGGGAAAATTTAAGCTTGTTGTGGGCTACCGCTCGCATTTCATCATCGAAGAGAAATCCAGCCATGAGTACGCCTGTTGGTACTACTGCCTGTTCAACGATATGGATGACATTAGCAAGCAGAGCGATTTCATTAGCATAAACACGAATGGTATTTTCCAAACGGGGATCACGGTGGCCATCACCACCACGAATAGCCGGCAGCAAGCGATAATGGCTAGGGGTAATATCGATTAAATTAGATGCTGTTGCGACTTCAAAAAACTGGGTTAGCAGGGCGCTGCTGCCATTATGGATGCCGTCATAAACATCAGGATCAGTGAGAGAACGGTGTAAATATAGATCGGGTTGCTGCTGAACCTCTTTCAAAATTTGATATAAAAGGCAATGAAACATTGGTTTTTCAATTTCAGTAGCCCCAGTTTCCAGTATTCGCACAACTAAACGAGAAGCTAGATGAGAGAGATTTACCGTTACTTTCGAGTACATCTCTTGCATACATAAATCACGCAAACGATTACTTGTGCGCCTTATGGACAGGGCTGCTAGGTTTTCTACCAGCTGGCTTGCACTGTCTTTTAGAGCAAACAGTTCATCAAGGGAATCTATCTTCTCAAAACTGTCGCTGAGCATATTCAGGTCTGCATCAGTCCAGGCCACATCGGGATGTATAGGTTGGCCGAAGCGAATATCCATATCGGTATCACGCAACAATAGGTTGCCCTCCACTAACAACTCGTCGTTACCGCGCTGCCCCAGATCTACATGAAATAATTCCGCCGCCTTACTCAGAATGTTGTCACCTTTATGCAGAGGGTAGAAAGTAATATTGGACGGTACAATCAAGGTGGGTAAGAGCGCAGCCGCTACCAGTGCTTCACGACCGTTAAGTCCGAGTGCTGCCACCCAGCGGTCAAGACGCGGCAAGTTACCTTCATCACGCACGCTAAGAATTCGTTTTTTAAAAATTTCTAAGATAACCGCCAACGCAGCAGCACCGTGTTTGTGCTCGGAAGATGGCCCCACAGACGGCGAAAAAATCGATGGGGGAGCGCTGGCTATCTGATGATCTTTTATCATTGAGCCTTCCGGAAAAATAATCACCTTCCGACCGCGCAGAATTTCGGCAGCAAGAAAGGGCAGTAAGCCGGGATGATTACTGGGCACAACTCCAACACTCCACATCAGTTTGGAGAGCCTTTCATTGCCACTAAACAATCTGTGGTCTGCCACACAGCGGCAAAAAGCTCCGGTAGCCTGGTGAATAAAATATTGGGGGATAATAGTTTCTAAACGGGTGAAATGATTGAACTGAAAAATCTGTCCAGACTCGATTAAACCATCAGCTGCAAAAGTTTCCATGTGCATGCCAACACCGGATCGCAGGACCGAGAAAAAGTGCACACACCTTTCATAGCGGGATTCGTTAATTTGGTAGTCCGGATTGATACTCATTGCAGCAGTTTTACTCTTACAATCTAAAAATGTTCTTCTGACAGTGCCATAACTGCTTTTGAACCCGCCGTTATATTAATCAAAAGACTGCCAGTTTCAGGCAAAATTTTCGCTATGTAAAATCTGGCACAAGTAATTTTACTGGCATAGAAGCTGTCTTCTTTTTTCTTATTTAACGCCAGTGCAGTTTCTGTCATTCGACACCACATGTATCCAATGGCAACTAAACCGAACAGTCGTAAATAATCGGTGGCAGCACTTGCTGCATCATCAGGATTAGCCGTACCGGCAGTGCCGAGCCAAAGTGTAGCTTGCTGCAAGCGACTAAACGCCTTGGCAACTGGTGTTATAAATTCGGCCAGATCGGCAGTGGTAGCGTTTAGCTCAAGATAAGCTGCCACCGGATGAAAGAAGCGCCGCGCTACACGGCCAGTGCCCATCGTTAATTTTCGAGCCACCAAGTCGAGCGCCTGAATACCATTAGTGCCTTCGTAGAGTTGGGTGATGCGCGCATCACGCACTAATTGTTCCATGCCCCACTCGCGAATATAACCGTGGCCTCCAAAAATTTGGACACCATCATTGGCTGCGTTAAAACCGTGATCAGTGAGCATGGCTTTCACCACGGGTGTCATCAATGCAACCAGATCGTCGGCGGCTTCACGCCGAGAGGCGTCATGGTGACCGATGGCAATATCATGTTCATTGCCTATCCACATAGCCAGCGCGCGGCACCCTTCCGTCATGGTTTTCATGCGCATTAACAAACGCCGAATGTCTGGATGGACAATAAGCGGATCGGCAGCTAGATTTGGATATTTAGCGCCGGTGGGGGCGCGCATCTGTAAACGATTTCGGGCATAACTAAGCCCCCCTTGATAAGCCGCTTCGGCAATACCTAAACCCTGTATACCCACCATGAGCCGCGCCAGATTCATCATGGTGAACATAGCTGTCATACCTTTATTAGGAACACCTACCAGCCAAGCTTTGGCGCCGTCGAAGTTCATTACACAAGTAGGAGACGCCTTGATGCCCATTTTCTTTTCTATCGAACCACACACAACCGGATTACGCGCACCAAGCTTGTCGTCCGGCAAGGGCAAAAACTTGGGGCAGACAAACAACGAAATCCCACGAATACCAGGCGGCGCATCCGGCAAACGTGCTAGCACCAGATGGATAATGTTTTCGGTCAGATCATGTTCACCGGCTGAAATAAATATCTTGGTCCCATTTAACAAAAACGAACCATCAGCCAGGGGTTCTGCTCGGGTTCTGAGCAAACCAAGGTCGGTGCCACAGTGTGGCTCGGTCAGACACATGGTTCCCAACCAAGTGCCATCTACCAATTTGGGTAAATAGGTTTTTTTTAGTTCAGCACTGCCATGTGCCAGCAGTGCATTGTGAGCAGCGTGTGTCAGGCCCGGAAATAATCCGAACGCCAAATTGGCTGAGCTGATCATCTCCTCAAAAGCAAAATTTACCGCATTAGGAACACCCTGACCGCCGTGTTCTGCACCGCAGGCTATGGCAGACCAACCTCCTTCCACAAATTTTTCGTAAGCTGCCTTGAAACCCTTAGGGGTAGTCACTGCGCCATCGTGAAAGGTGCAGCCCTCTTCATCGCCACTGTGGTTGAGAGGTTGCAGTACTTCTTCGCTAAAACGGCTGGCTTCTTCCAACACAGCAGCAATCACATCTTGTCCCATCTCGGCATAAGCAGGAACGCCATTATTTGGGTCGTCCACTTTCAGCACATCGAACAGAATAAACTGCATTTCGCGTAATGGCGCTTTGTAGCTGGGCATATGTGTACCTCAATTTCTTGTTGGTTTACCTGTTGCGAGCATTGTTTCCATGCGCTCCAACGTCGGTGCTGTGCGTAACAGTGTCATGAAAGCTTGCTTTTCTAGGTCAAATATTCGATTTTCTTCCAGCACATCCATCACGTCCGTCATGCCGCCGGACAACACAGTTGCCAACTGGTTTGATACGGTTACATCATGGGGCAGCGCCAAACCCTGACGTGAAAAACTCTCTATCGCCAAACCTAGCGCGGCGCGCGCGGTGGGGCCTGGCAACCGTAATTCTACTGGTACAGGTGGTTTATAACCGGCGGCAACCAGCGCGAGCACACGCGCCTTAGCATCAGCGAGCAGACGATCACGATTCATAGTAATGCCATCAGTCACACGCAGAAATTTCATATCTTTGGCTTCGGCTGCCGATTTGGATACTTTGGCCATGGAGATTTGTTCGAAGGCGGCCATAATGCCCGGCATTGGGCCCTTTGCATCACGCGGCCCTGGCAGATGTCGGATCAACATTTCTTTGCAGCCGCCCCAAGCTGGCACTATGCCAACACCGGTTTCCACCAATCCCATATAGGTTTCGGCATGGGCCTGCACGGCAGAGCAATGCAAAAGTACTTCGCAACCACCACCCAAGGCCAACCCACTGGGCGCGCCGACCACCGGAAAATCAGCATATTTGAGTGCGCGCATAACGGACTGGCCCTGTTCCAAAAATTGTTCAAGGGTTGGCCACATACCGATATTGGCGGCGAACAGTGCCAACCCGATATTAGCGCCAGCCGAAAAATTTTCCCCTTCGTTATAAATGACCAAGGCTTGCATGCTGCGTTTGGTAATTTCCAGTGCCTGCATCAGCATAGTCAGGCTGTCTGGATCAAGGGTGTTCATCTTGCTATGAAACTCCAGACACGCCACGCCATCACCCACATCCCAAACACTGGCCGAACTGTTTTTGGCGAGAGGTTTGCTGGTGGTCTTGATGTCGGACAACAACAAAGTACCGGACTGCCGCGCCAGAGTTTGATGCGTACCTTGCGCGTCCAACTGTGCCAGACCCTGCCCACTTAATTTATAGAAACCTCCCGCGCCTGCTGCTAATGTCAGTAAAGGCGGCACCGCTAATTTTTCTGCAGCCAATCTTTCGGCAAACCAAGCAGCTCCCAATTTGTCGATTAGCTCAAAGGGGCCATACTTCCAATTGAATCCCGCTTTCATCGCTAGATCTACATCAACAATAGAGTCGGCAATTTGTGGCACTAACGTTGCGGCATAGGCTAGTGTCTTAGATAGCACTGCCCATGCCAGTTTACCGCCGCGATCTTTATGAGTAACCAATACCCGCAAGCCACTTTTAGCGGCAGCAACAGAATCCAGTCTGGACGGCGTAGATACTGCATACTCTCCGGTTTTTAAACTGATCGATTCTTTAATCTTTTTACCATCGGAAGTATTGAGCCGATAAAAACCACCCTTGCCTTTTCGTCCGATATAACCATCGGCCAGCATTTTTGGTAATAGAGGAAAATCAGCCGGCAAAGTGCGATACATATCATCCGCTGGCAAAGCCTGCCTGAGTGAAGCATCAACATGGGGCAACAAATCCAAACCAATAATATCTATCAAGCCAAAAATTCCAGACTTAGGCGCGCCTATCGGTCGCCCCATCACAGCATCGGTTTCTTCTACTGTTAGACCTAGATCGTGCGCTGCTTTTACTGCAACCTGCACCCAAAACACGCCAATACGATTGGCGATAAAACCGGGTGTGTCTTTGGCCAGCACCACCACCTTGCCTAATTGTTGATCGGAAAAATCTGTAATAACGGTACTGATCTCTGGACGAGTAAGGGGCCCCGCCACCAACTCTAACAAGCGCATGTAGCGCGGTGGATTGAAAAAATGCGTGATGCAGAAATCTTGTTGCAGAGTCGTTGGCATTCCTTCCATCAACATGTGCAGCGGCAGCGTCGAGGTATTTGACGAAACTATACAGCCTGGTTTGCGCGCTACTTCCAGTTTGCGATACAAACCTTGCTTTATGTCGAGGCGTTCAGCAACTGCTTCGACAATCCAGCCCACATCTTTGAGTTTGTGCAAATCGTCTTCAATATTGCCTGCTTCAATTAATTTGGCAGCTGCACGTGTCATCAAGGGTGCTGGTTCAGTTTTCAGCAAACGCTCTACTGCGCCTTTAGCAATACGACTGCGATCACCCTCACCAGGCGGCACAATATCCAACAACAAGACAGGTATCCCGGCATTGGCTATATGCGCTGCAATTGCGCTACCCATAACACCGGCACCTATTACACAGGCTTTGCTAATACTCACGCGACGGCCTCCAATATAGTGGCAATGCCCTGCCCACCACCGATGCATTGGGTTGCTAGCGCAAACTGTTTGCCTTCGCGCACCAGCAGCGCTGCGGCCTTGCCAGTTATACGCGCACCTGTTGCACCCAGCGGATGACCTAACGCCAACGCGCCACCATCCAGATTCACTTTGTTGATGTCAAGATCAAGATCACGAATACAGGCAATGGCTTGGGCGGCGAAAGCTTCGTTTAGTTCGATAATGTCGATATCAGCCATGGCAAGCCCAGCGCGTTTTAATGCCTTGCGGGTAGCTTCTACCGGCCCAATTCCCATGAGCTCGGGACTGCAACCGGAAATTGCAATGCTTTTTATCCGAGCTAAAATGGGCAATTGGTGTTTTTTGGCGTAGGACTCGGCCACCACCAGACACGCTGCTGCACCATCGGTAAGTGGCGAGGACGTGCCTGCTGTTACTACTCCATTTTGGTCGAAGGCGGGCTTCAAACCTGCCAATGCATGTAATGACGAATCCGCTCGAATACAACCGTCTACGGCAACATCACCAAGCACCACTAGCTCGTTGGTAAATTTGCCGAGTTGCTGTGCGGTGGCCGCCTTGTGGTGGCTTGCCACTGCAAATTCTTCTTGCGCCAGCCGTGAGATGGCATATTTTTTGGCCACATTCTCGGCGGTAATTCCCATCGACATATAGGAACCAGGCATCTGCTGTGCCAGGGCAGGATTGGGCATGGGATTAAAGCCCATCATGGGAACGCGACTCATACTTTCAACACCAGCGCAGATAAACACTTCGCCCGCTCCCAGCGCAATGGCGCCAGCAGCGTTATGGATAGCCTGCATGGATGAACCGCAAAAACGATTAATAGTGGCAGCGCCACTGGACAGTGGCAAACCCGCAATAAAAGCAATCAAACGCGCCACATTAATACCCTGCTCGCCTTCGGGAAATGCGCAACCGAGCCACAAATCTTCCAGATCATTCACCTCTATTTTTGTTCTGGTGAGCAGCTCTTTTACCACTGCTGCAGCGAGATCATCTGCCCGGATGCGAGCCAATGCACCCTTGCCTGCAAAATGAAAAGGCGAGCGGGCATAACCCACAATAACGGCGTGATTCATGATAATTTCTCCTGAGAGGGTGACAACAACTTTTCTTCATCGACCAACATTGTTTGGGAAATTTTTCCAACCCCCATTTGGGGCAGTTCGGTTTGGAGCCAATAAGAGCAAGGTTTTTCGATATGCGGCAAAAGTGTATCCATAGTATGCCTCTAAACGTACTTGTCATATGGCTGTCTTGCAGATACTTTATTGCTGCTCAAACATACACTTATGTCTAACTCAGAGCTTTATGGTTGTTGGGTCAAAGACCCTATTTTTTATATAACTTTGACTCAAATAGTAACTTCAATATTAAATTATGAAATCAATGTCAGCTTTAATTGATCAAACAATTGTGATGTGTAACAAAGACACCCCTCCGCTGCCAATAGCAGAGCTTAAGGTCTTACTGCAAAAAGTGCCCACTTGGGAATTGATCGACGCCAAGGGCATAGCCCAGTTACAACGCAGTTATGAGTTTGGTAATTTTAGCGCAGCGCTGCTTTTTACACAGCAGGTGGGCGCTCTTGCCCAAACGGCTAATCATCATCCAACCTTGTTAACTGAATGGGGCAAGGTGACGGTTTGCTGGTGGACCCATACCTGCAAGGGTTTGCATATCAATGACTTCATCATGGCTGCGCGCTGTGATGTGATTTTTGCAGGGGAAACTAGCTTTGGGCAGACACAGGAGTGAGGGGTCTCCTCACTATGCTGCCAGCGTGAATACCCTGTTATGCAAACTCCTCATGATCCTTGCGAAGTGTGCGAAACAGCAGCACACTCAAGCCAAACATTACTGCACGCTGGAATCACATGCACGCTGATTTTTTTCGCCTGTTTAACGATCTAATACAGCTACCCTCGGTAAGCTCGGCCAACCGCGCGTTTGACATGGGCAACCGACCGATAATAGAACACCTGGCCACGGTATTTTCTGCATTGGGTTTCAGTTGCGAAGTGATGGACATTGCCGGCCAGCCGCACAAAGCCAACTTAATTGCGACGCGTGGTAGGGGCGATGGTGGCTTAGTATTGGCCGGTCATACCGACACCGTGCCCTTCGATGAAAAATTGTGGCACGTCAATCCGCTGCAATTAACGCAAAAAGACGGGCGTTTGTATGGCCTAGGCAGCACCGACATGAAAGGTTTTTTTGCGGTTATTCACACTGCCTTACAAACTTTTACAGCTTCTAATTTCAAACACCCGCTGATTATTGTTGCCACTGCCGATGAAGAAAGTTCTATGGACGGAGCACGTGCGCTGGTAACACAAGGGCGACCTCGTGGGCGTTATGCAGTAATTGGCGAACCCACCTCTTTACGCCCCGTTAATAGGCATAAAGGCGTGATGATGGAGCGCATTCATGTGCAGGGTAAAAGTGGCCATTCTTCCAACCCTGCGCTCGGTCACAATGCGCTCGAAGCCATGCATGACATTATTGGCGACTTGCTGCTGTTACGCACGCAATTACAACGCGACTACCGTAATCCGCATTTTGTATTGGATATGCCTACGCTCAATCTTGGCGTGATTCACGGCGGCGATAATCCCAACCGAATCTGCGGCCACTGCGAACTGGAATTTGATATTCGCCTGCTGCCCGGTATGGCAAGCAACAATCTGCGCGATACAATTCGTGAACGAATAGAACCCATCACTAAGCGCCATCAGGTAGAGTTTACCTTTACCCCCCTGTTTCCCGGTGTCGAAGCCTTTGCCAATCACAATGACGACTTGTTACGCACGTGTGAAAAACTGACCGGCTACAACGCACAAAGTGTATCGTACGGCACCGAGGCACCGTTTCTGCAGCAACTGGGTATGGATACCATAGTGCTGGGACCCGGTAGTATCGACGTGGCGCACCAGCCTGATGAATATATGGAGTTGGGTCAGGTACAGCCGTGTATCGACATATTACGGAAATTGATTGAGCATTATTGTTTATAGTGTCTGTTTTAACAGTTATTAGTCACTTACGCTCTTATTGGCTAAAATGGCTCGCCTAAGGAAGTTACCTAAGGAAGTTGCCTGGTGAACTCAATGGATTTAACCCAATACGTAAAATGGTTTCGACATTCCACGCCTTATATTAACGCCTATCGCGGCAAGGTGTTTGTCATTCTGTTGCCTGGCGAAGCCATCAAGCATGACAATTTCTGGAACATCGCCCACGACATTACCCTTCTTAACAGTTTGGGCGTGAAGCTGGTGCTGGTATATGGAGCACGGCCGCAAATCGAAGCAGCCTTAACTGCCAATGGCCTTACTGCTGCTCTACATGAAAAAATTACCGGCCAAATGCGCAACACGGTACGGATCACAGATGCCGCCAGTTTGGAGATTATCAAACAAGTCGTCGGCAAATTACGCATCGATATCGAAGCCACTTTTTCCATGGGGTTGATCAACTCTCCCATGCACGGGGCCGACATCACGCTGGCAAGTGGTAATTTTATAATGGCTAAACCGTTTGGCATTCAGCATGGCATTGATTTCGGCCTGACCGGCGAAGTGCGAAAAGTAGAAACCGACGCCATTCGCAAACAACTCGATAATGGCAACATGGTGCTGTTGCCGAGCCTTGGTTATTCCTCTACCGGCGAAGTATTTAATCTTACGGTAGAAGATGTTGCGTCCAACACTGCCATTGCCTTAAAGGCTGACAAATTATTGATCTACGGCAATGAAGCCGGCATTTTGGATCAGGACGGCGAACGTATCAGCAAACTCAGCGCTGAAGAAGCGCTCGCGCTGATAAAACAAAAAATCGCACAGAACGGAATCGATGAAGAGCTGCGCAATCTGGAATTGAGTGTCCAAGCATGCAGTGCTACGGTCAAACGCTCGCAGGTGATTTCCTACGAAGATGATGGCGCTTTACTGATCGAACTGTTCACCCGCGACGGCATTGGTACGCTGATAACCCAAGAACTCTACGAACAGTTACGCCCCGCCACTATTAAAGACGTGGGTGGAATTTTGGAGTTGATTGAACCACTGGAAGAAGAAGGTGTGTTGGTACATCGCTCGCGTGATTTATTGGAAGCGGAGATCGAACAATTTGTGGTCATCGAACGCGAAGGCATGATTATTGCCTGTGGTGCACTTTATCCGCACGATACCCAGTTAGCCGAATTAGCATGTATGGCAACTCATCCTGAATACCGCAACCACAATCGTGGTCAGATGATATTGGAGCAATTAGAGAAGAATGCACGAAAACTTGGGCATAGCCGCTTATTTGTACTGACTACAAAATCGCCACACTGGTTTGTGGAAAGAGGCTTTGTTGCCAGCGCGGTAGATGAACTGCCGGAAAAGAAAAAGTCCTTGTACAACTATCAACGAAATTCAAAAATATTTGTGAAACCGTTGTAATCAAAGCAAAGCAAGAATTATTGAACATTAAAGGGAACATTAAAGGGGTCTGACATTAAAGGGGTCTGACCCCTTTAATTCTTTAATTATCACTCCTTCCCCCCTTTGATCATTTTGAAAATTTTGATTTAGAGATAAACCTAATGCCCAAATACCGTTCCCTCACCACCACCCAAGGTCGCAACCAGGCTGGCGCACGCGCACTATGGCGCGCCACTGGTATGAAAGATGAAGACTTCAGCAAACCTATAATTGCTGTATCCAATTCTTTTACACAATTTGTGCCTGGCCATGTACATCTGAAAGACATGGGACAACTGGTAGCACGAGAAATAGAGCGTGCTGGCGGCGTGGCAAAAGAGTTCAACACTATTGCTGTGGATGACGGCATCGCCATGGGGCACGACGGCATGCTCTACAGCTTGCCTTCGCGTGAAATCATCGCCGACTCTGTGGAATACATGGTTAATGCTCATTGCGCGGATGCGATTGTGTGTATTTCCAATTGCGACAAAATCACACCCGGCATGTTGATGGCGGCGCTGCGCCTTAATATCCCAGTGATCTTTGTGTCTGGCGGTCCGATGGAAGCTGGCAAAACAAAATTAGCCAATCAAGTTATTAAGCTAGATTTGGTGGACGCTATGGTGGCTGGCTTTGACAGTAATTTAAGCGATGACCAAGTGGACAAATACGAACGCTCCGCCTGCCCCACATGTGGCTCCTGTTCTGGCATGTTCACAGCCAACTCGATGAACTGTTTAACGGAAGCTCTGGGTTTATCATTACCTGGCAATGGCTCCCTTCTCGCTACTCACTCCGATCGGGAACAACTGTTCTTGCAAGCGGGCCGCACCATCGTGGAGTTGTGCAAACGCTATTACGAGCATGATGACGAATCGGTATTGCCCCGCGCCATCGCCAACTTCAAAGCATTTGAAAATGCAATGACTCTCGACATCGCCATGGGCGGTTCCACCAATACCATTTTGCATTTGCTGGCCGCCGCACAAGAAGCCGAACTTGATTTCACCCAGCAAGATATTGACCGCTTGTCGCGCAAAGTTCCGCAACTGTGCAAAGTTGCACCATCGACACCGCTTTATCACATGGAAGATGTGCACCGTGCGGGTGGTGTTATGGGGATTCTTGGCGCGCTAGAACGTGGTGGCTTGTTGCACACAGATGTAAGTACTGTACACAGCATAACTATGCAACACGCCTTGCAAAAGTGGGACATCAAACGCACCACCGACGTCAAAGTGCAGGAATTTTTCCGCGCCGGGCCGGCTGGTATCCCAACCCAAACAGCGTTTAGCCAGTCTACCCGCTGGAACACACTCGATGATGATCGTGAAAAGGGCTGTATCCGTGACGTACCGTTTGCCTACAGCGCAGAAGGTGGCCTGGCCGTACTTTTTGGCAACATAGCGGTAAACGGCTGTATTGTTAAAACCGCCGGTGTTGATATTAGCATCCACAAATTCTCGGGCCGTGCCCGCATTTTTGAAAGTCAGGACAGTTCAGTCAAAGCCATTCTGGCGGATGAAGTGAAAGCCGGCGATGTAATTGTCATCCGTTACGAAGGGCCACGCGGCGGCCCTGGCATGCAAGAAATGCTTTATCCTACCTCTCACTTAAAATCTAAAGGTCTTGGCAAAGTATGCGCGCTGTTTACCGATGGTCGTTTTTCCGGTGGCACTTCTGGTCTTTCCATCGGCCATTCGTCTCCGGAAGCTGCAGAAGGCGGCGCCATTGCCCTCATCCAAGAAGGTGACATCATTAATATCGACATTCCCAATCGTACTATTAACGTGGCTGTCAGTGACGAGATATTGCAACAACGCCGAACCGCAATGGAAAGCAAAGGGGCTCTCGCCTGGAAACCTACTGAAATACGCACCCGAAAAGTATCTAGCGCACTACGTGCTTATGCCCTTCTAACCACCAGTGCAGACAAAGGTGCAGTGCGCAAAGTAGATTGAGGATCAAATGGGAAATCTAACCATGCCAGAAACCTTCATCTCTACACTCCAGCTACGGTTACGTGAATTTGCTCAGGCGCGTGATTGGGAAAAATTTCACAGTCCTAAAAATCTAGTAATGGCTTTAACAGTAGAAGCAGCTGAACTGCAGGAAATATTTCAATGGCTGGGCGAATCTCAGGCAGCAGCACTCGATGCCACACAACGTGAGCGTGTAGCCGAAGAGATGGCGGATGTGCTGCTGTATCTTTGCCGTTTGGCTGATGTCGTCAAAATTGATTTGGAGCAAGCCGCGTTAGCGAAACTACAACGTAATGCCGAAAAATATCCAGCCGATGCAGTACGTGGCAGTGCTGCCAAATACAGCGATTATTGAACGAAAAATAATGCAATAAAGGGGGCAGACCCCTTTTGATCAACTGCCTTTCTTGAGGACCACCCAGGTGCTTTCCTATCGCCACGCCTTTCATGCCGGCAATTTTGCCGACATTCTTAAACATCTGGTGTTGGCCAACACACTGCACTACGCCTGTCAAAAACCAGCCCCACTGTTTTATCTTGATACCCATGCCGGTGCAGGTGTGTATCGACTTGGCTCCCATGAAGCCAATAAAACTGGGGAAGCAGCAGCCGGTGTACGCAAACTAGATTTTCCAGCCTTGTTGGCCAGCGTCGGTGCAGCCGGCAGCCAGGCACTTACTGTTTATCAGCAAGTAATCAACGCTTATATGCACCAGGGACAATATCCTGGCTCGCCCCTCGTAGCTGCGGCCTTGTTGCGGCGTATCGATCATTTGCAGCTATATGAATTACATTCCACCGATTACCGCTTACTGCTGGATAACACTGAAACTGACAAACGTATTTTTTGCCAACAGGAAGATGGTTACCACAGCATTACCGCACTGCTGCCGCCCGTACAGAAACGTGCAGTGATTCTGATCGACCCGTCTTATGAAATGAAGGAAGACTACTCGCGGGCCATAAAAACCTTCACCGCTATTTATCAGCGTATGCCAACAGCGCAGATCATTTTGTGGTATCCGGTAGTTCTACGCGCCAATATCGACTGGATGATTGCCAAACTACTAACAAGCAACATCCGTGATTTATGGCAGGTTGAATTAGGCATTGAAGCCGATAACGATACTTTCGGCATGACCGCCAGTGGGCTGTTATTGCTCAACCCGCCGTGGACACTCGCTGAACAATTGCGTGACTGTTTGCCGTTAATTCAAAAGCAGTTAGCCCCAATAGCGGGACACTGGAAAGTTAACAACTTGGTGGCAGAATAATTAAAAGGCAATTTCTAAGAAAATGTTTTGGTACAGTGGCAGCTAACAGGAATCCAAACACATGACTATACGCACCGACCTGAGCCCACACTCACCTTCCTTGCCCCGCGCACTCATTCTAACTGTGTCTTTTGTGCAGGGCTTATTGATGCTCGCGCTCGATTGGGCACGTGCAGCAGGACGCTGGCCTGCTGGCGATCCACAAGCGGTATACATTCTGGTGAGTATACTGGTGGCAATCCCGACTTTTTTCTTGTTGCTTATTGATGAGAACAACATCCAACGTGCCCTTGGCGCACTTGTCATGTTCGCGCTGGTGATTTTCGGTGTTGCCGCTTACGTTGGTTATCAGACTGGGCCCGTGGCTGATATAAACAGTTACGACTGGGCACCAGTGTTTGTCTTGTCCATAATAATTTTTTCTTTCAAGGCATTGTTGTACGCACAACAATACAGTTTCGATAACCCTATTTCTTACCAGGCCCTACTGCACTACTCCTGGCGTAATTTTCTATTAATGGGATTAGCCTTGTTATTCACGCTCCTTTTCATTGGCATTCTGCGTTTGTGGGGAGCCTTGTTTGATCTGATCGGAATTAGCTTTTTTTCCTCTACCTTTACCCAAGCCTGGTTCCTGTTTCCGGCCGGCACAACTGCCTTCGGTTTTGCCATCATCATTTTTCGTAGCTTGAGCTCTATCATCGACAGTATCGCTCGCCTGTTATTAACCCTGTTCAAATTTCTATTACCGGTGCTGGCATTGATTGCAGTGTTGTTCGTCGCATTTTTACCCTTTACCGGATTGCAGTCTGTGTGGGACAAGGATATTGGTTCGGGGCTGTTTCTCGCGATACAGGCACTGCTATTGTTTGGCATTAATTCGGTCTACCAGAGCGACGCCAAAACCCAACCCTACCCCTTACTGTTGCATCGTCTGGTTTATCTGAGCATTGCGGTATTGCCCATCTACAGCATCTTAGCCTTGCAAGGGATCTTTATTCGCATCGCGCAATATGGACTGACCATGGCACGCTGCTGGGTGGTGCTACTGGCAACTATTCTGCTCAGTTTTGCATTGGGGTATTTGTGGAGCATCGTGAAAAAACGGGATCAGTGGCTGCAAGGGTTGGCATGGGTAAATATTCGCATGGGCTTGTTGCTTATGCTGCTGCTGTTACTCGTCAACACTCCCGTGCTTAACATGCAAGCACTTACGGCAAACAGTCAACTTAACCGAGTCACATCAGGTGGCATCACCCTGGACAAGCTTGATCTCAATTATTTTCGTTACTCGCTGGGCCGACAAGGTTATCAGGCACTGCAAACTATCAAGACGACTTACGGCGCCAGCAACCCCACTTTGCTGACTGCAATCGATCAATTGTATGCAGTACCTGTGCAGGCTAAAAAATTAACCAGTGTTAACGATTTGCGGGCGCGAATAATTTCTTGGCCAGCAGGACGCACTGTGCCGGCGAAGATTCTGCAACAAATTTATGATGGGGCTAGCGCTTTGCCAGATTTTATTGGTTATTACGCTATATTCATTGATATGAACACTGATGGTCAGGAAGAAATCATCACAGTGTTTGAAAACCCATCCTCTTACACAAGAGGATTTTTGTGGACTTCAGTAAATGGTGAGTGGCGCCAACAACTTTATCAAATTGAAAATATCTTTGTGCCCCCAGCGTTGGCGACTGCAATTGATAACAACCAGATTTCTGTGGTGCAACCTGTCTTGAACAATGTTCGTATTGGCGCAATGGAAATATATCCGCTACCGGTCGCTACCGAAAAATTCTTGCCGCTTCCCGATCCTGCTACTCGCCCATAGACACCATCACTTCAGTGATCCAACAATCGGCGACACACTAAAGTTTTTCCACCCGTCTTTATTAAAAATTTACGAAAATTTGCTATTTTTTTAATATAGAAAATATCAAAGATTATTCGTAGTGTCCGTACTTCATCTAACAAAGGTTTTATTACCCAATATTTTATGAATAAATTCGAACGTTATCTGACTGTGTGGGTATTGTTGTGCATTGTAGTAGGCATTGCCTTGGGTCAATGGTTCCCTGCGATATTCCAAGCCATAGGCAATCTGCACATCGCGCAAGTCAATCTACCGGTGGGTGTGCTGATCTGGATCATGATCATCCCGATGCTGATAAAAGTGGACTTCCGTGCGCTTGGCGAAGTCCGTCAACACATCAAAGGGATCGGTGTCACGTTGGTCGTAAACTGGCTAGTGAAACCATTCTCAATGGCCTTTTTAGGCTGGCTTTTTATCCGCCACTGGTTTGCACCGCTGTTACCTGCAGAACAAATCGACAGTTACATTGCCGGACTTATCTTGCTAGCGGCGGCACCTTGCACGGCGATGGTGTTTGTCTGGAGTCGGCTAACCGGTGGCGATCCTCTGTTCACGCTGTCTCAAGTCGCGCTCAACGACAGCATTATGGTGGTGGCGTTTGCCCCCTTGGTGGCGTTGCTGCTCGGTATTTCTGCCATCACAGTGCCATGGTCCACATTGTTGGCGTCGGTAGTACTGTATATCGTTATTCCAGTAGTGCTTGCGCAATGGCTGCGCAAATTATTGCTTGGCAAAGGACAAGCAATTTTTGCTGCTGCATTAACCAAAATTGAACCGTGGTCTATTACTGCACTCCTGGCCACACTGGTACTGCTGTTTGCTTTGCAGGGAGAAGCTGTACTGCGGCAACCGCTGGTTATCGGCTTGCTGGCGGTGCCAATCCTTATCCAGGTATTCTTCAATGCAGGTCTGGCCTATTTGCTCAATCGAGTCGTCGGTGAAAAACACAACATTGCCTGCCCCTCAGCTTTGATAGGCGCGTCCAATTTCTTTGAGCTGGCTGTGGCCGCCGCTATCAGTTTGTTTGGTTTCAACTCGGGTGCCGCGCTGGCAACTGTTGTGGGTGTGCTGATAGAAGTGCCGGCGATGTTGCTGGTAGTCAGCTTAGTCAATCGCAGCAAGCCATGGTACGAAGGTTCAAAGATAAAATCGGCATGACACCTATCACGATTTATCATAATCCCCAGTGCGCGACTTCCCGCAATACGCTCGCAATGATTCGCAGTTGCGGCATTGAGCCGAGCATTGTGCTGTATCTGGATACGCCACCGAGTCACACACAATTGACTCAGATAATAAAAGCAATGGGGGTAACGGTCAGGGAAGTGTTGCGCCAAAAAGGCACACCTTACGATGAACTGGATCTGGGCAATCCTCATTGGACGGATGCACAACTGATCAATCTGATGCTTAAACATCCGATTCTAATCAATCGACCTATCGTCGTCAGCCCGCTCGGTACCCGTCTGTGCCGTCCTTCGGAAGAAGTCCTTGCGCTGTTGCCGAAATCGTCCAGCACCACGTTTACCAAGGAAGATGGTGAAGTAGTTTCACTACCGTAAATAAGTAAAGGCGCCAGCTTTAATATACTAAGCTGGCTCTATATCTTCGTAGGCGTGCTGCTGAAAGCGCGGCGAGCATATCGCCAGAAACACCAAATCCCTTTGACCAGTATTACTAATCTGTTGTGCACAGCCGGGCGGAATAAGCACTACATCGCCTGGATTCACTTGCTGCATAGGCAACCCGCCCACCGCAACAAATCCGCACCCTGCCAACACTACATAACGCTCACTAATGCCATGCAAGCGATGCAAGCGCGTAGTCACGCCTGGCTTTACCCGCGCTTCGGCAATTGAAACCGCAGGATCATGCGCCTGATTGGACAACTCGTTGATGTAACAACACTCTGCTGTGTAATACTCTGCACTGGCAACTTTGGTTTTGATCTGAGCCTGCATAGTGTTGTCCTGTGGTGATTTATTATTGGCGACAATTATGGTGATTAATGGACAGTAGCGCGACCTTGTTGTGGGGACTTTTTTTTGGCAGTGTCGGTTTAGGTTATGTCAGTTATGGTAAACGGCGCAAAAATTTAGTGTCGCTTGCCTGCGGCCTGCTGCTGATAATTTACCCTTACTTTTTTTCGGATGTATATTTGGTTGTGGGTATCGGTGCTGCGCTCATGGCGTTACCGTACTATTTTCGACTGTAAAGAAGGCTCTAACAAAAAAGAATTCTAGGTCTGGGGTTGGATCCCGTTAGGCGCTCGGATGACGAATTATTAACCTCACCAGGATGACGAAGAATCCACCGTCATTCGATACTTGCAACAGATTACTTAGCTGGTTTTTTGCTGAGCTTGCAAGGCTCTGCTTAATGAATTCTCTCGATGGTAAGTGATCACCAGATGTGATTTTGCGCGGGTCAGCCCCACATACAATTTACGCACTTCTTCGCTGGGAGTATCGGCGCTTGCTAGGTTTCTATCGAGCATAAAAGTGCTGTCGAGGATAAGCACAGTATCAAACTCCAAGCCTTTACTGCTGGAGATCGGCATAAGACTGATGCGATTTTCATCAGGACGGTAATTTCTTTTATTGCTACTGGTAGCCAGCCAAAAAAATGGCAACGCCGCTTTTTGCATGGCTTTGGCTATTCGCGTACCCGCCATGCCACCAGGATACAAAATGGCAATATCTCCCCAAGCTTTACCATTTTTCTGCCAATTTTGCAGACACCGCAAACAGAAAGCGATTTCTTCATTGAGATCGGAAAATTGTTTTATTACCGGTGCTTCACCGTTTCGTCCCGCACCTTGTGGTTCGACAATGGGGATATCTGCATCATCACTATGCGTAAAATATTCTTTGGCAAAATCGTAGGCAAATTGTAGGATTTCACGCGTATTACGATAATTTAGTTTAAGAACCGTGGTGCGACCTTGTGCCTGTACCCCAACACTTGCCAGGCTGAATTTGCGACGCTGTTTGTAGATTGCTTGCGCGTCATCATACAAAAGCAACATCGAATTGGTTTGTGGATCGACCATTTGGGTCACAAGCGCCAACCACTCGGGTTCAAAATCATGGCCTTCATCAATTAACAAAGCGCCGTATTGACCTTTGGGAATTTGGCCACGCGCCACGCCAGCAATTACCGAATTTACTTGCCGCTCCCAATACGGCGTCTGTGCTTTGATTACATCGACGTGATAGGCGCGTAACTGTTCGCCACACCAATCGTGAAAATGATAGACCTGTACTTTTTCCCCAATCCCTTTGGCTTCGATAAAAATGCGCAGTCGTGCCGCAAGGGTAATGTTGAAACACAAAACCAGGATAGGTTGATGCAACACTTGTGCTAATTGTAAACAGCGGTAACCGAGAATAAGTGTTTTACCTGACCCTGCCACGCCGTGAATTACACGATGACCATCGCCTAAATTACGTGCTAGTTGCTCTTGCTGTATATCCATGATCTGGATAATGGCGGGTAATTGTTGGGCAATATCTGTTGAAGTGGCGGTTGCTTCCGCAAAAAATGTACCTTGTTGACTGCTAATGCGAATTTCAGGAAACAGATGCCAGCGAATACGATCGATTTGTGGCAGGGTCAGTTTGTCGCCAAACTGATAATTGAACATCTGCCACAACTGCTCCTGAAATGTTTCCGCATTGGCGCTATCGGTCATTTCGTCTTTGCAGATCAACAAATGATCCGGCAAAACTTTACTACGCATTGATTCGGGCATGCCTTCATTAAACTGGGCGCGGTTGATATTTGGAAATACGACGCCATAACCATAAGGAAAAAGTAATTTTCCTTGATATTTGCCGATCGAATTTTTCAGTTGTGGATCCCGCTCCAATTGATTCAATACTTGATAGGCGCTTTGTCGCGCCTGTTCAATTGGATTAGGCACTATTTTCAAGCCACTATTGGTCAGTAATTCGACTGTGGTGTGACTAATATGTTTTATATCAGGCGCGAGCCAGTCTTTTACTTCCAGAAACAATAACCCACGCGCCGGATGCATCAAGATAAAGTCGGGATAGCGGCGTTGTTTTCCAAGCGGAATGTCGTACCAAAGCAGATAATCGTCTTCAAGCAAGTCCAGCAGACGACGCGCCACACGTTTTTCACCCGCCGTCATTTTGGGCAAGCACGTATTAAGGGAGGGAATTAGTTCGGCCATTATTCTAATTCTGGCCTATTTTATCGATAAATGCGCCTATGCTCACCAGCATGGCATCGTAGTACGGATTAAAAGCAATTCGTTCTATTACGCCAATTTCCAAATTTTCGGCAGTGGTTTCGCCATAATAATCACGCTTGCCGTTTTTACACTTTACATACAATGGGTTGCCGGCATCACCATAATGACTACAATTTTTGTACTCTCCCTCACGCCCAAAAATTGGATCTGTTGGCGGTATCATCAAGCCAAGATGGGACACACTGCTCACACCCAATTGGGGGCCATTGCTGTTGATTACTGTAATTTTTCCTGTTGCCTGATGGGAATGCTGACTGTACAGCAAAGTATGTGAATGAGGATTGGTGTTGGCAGCCATGTAATCGAGAATGGCCTGAGGCTGGACTGTGTTGTCTTGCATAGAGACCACTGTAAATACTGGCACCTGGCGTGTTGAACTGTTGAGCACATCTTGTGTGGCTTGGATCAACCCCCAGGTTTCTGCCACTGCAGTGAAGGGGAACGACTCATAACGGTAGCTGGTTGCATCAGGCTCCACAGCAAGCCAGGCTGCTTTGCGAAAAACCTTACCAATTAAAGCCACAGTTTGCGCAAAGCGAGCGGCGGGAGTTATGGCAAGCGCAGGTGCAAAAAGTATTAATGCTTCCACGTCTGAATTTCGTTCAGCTTCAAGCAAGGCTAGGGTTGCACCAGCAGAATGACCCGCCATAAATAAAGTGTTTGCTTTGCTGCCAAGTTGTTGCACCGCAAAATGCGTAAGGTCTGCCCAGTCTTCCCAATGGGTAGTCAATAAATTTCCCGGACGAGTAGCGTGATCAGGCAACGCAATTGCCAGTACATAAAAACATTGCAACTGAAAATATTCAGCCAGTGGCCGCATGCTGTAAGGTGTTTCAAACAGCCCATGAATCAGTACTATTCCTTTAGCATATTTGCCTGTCGCATCACGCGCACAACTGCTGCCCGGTTCAAGCTCAAATGGCGCCACGTTAAGAATGACTTGTTGGGAAGGTGAATCTACACGAGCTGCCTGGATGAGCTTAAGAGAATAGTTGATGTAGTCGTCGAAGGTGCTGGTTTGAAAACTAAATTCATTATCGTAGAGAAAAGCCACGTGATGTTCGCCCAACTCTTTGCCTTGCGACAGCAGAACTCCGGCCGCGACAAACCCTACGATGCTTACAGTGGCAATCGAGCTAAGTACAATCCGCACCGTTGTCCGTGTAAAAAAATTCCATCCATTTTTGCTCTCTGACTTTACTGACATGGCACTTACTCTTTAAGCAAATCCGACTTTCGTTCCAATACCAAAAAGCTGTAATGGTACGGGTTATTGCTGGTGGCTGTATGATCTTCGCGGCCAATTTCTTGCCATTGACTGCGAATAAAAGGCGGGAAATACGTATCACCTTCGACATTGGCATGTATTTGGGTGAGATAGAGCCGGTCAGCTAGCGCTAAGGCCTGCGTATAAATTTGCGCACCGCCCATCACCATCACCTCACTTGCTCCATTAACGCTACATTCCTGTGCAGCCAGTTGCAAAGCATTGTCCAGCGAATTTACCAACTGGATACCTGAAGCTGCATAGGCGCTGTTACGGCTCACTACAATGTTGGTTCGACCCGGCAAAGCTTTACCAATAGACTCAAATGTATTGCGCCCCATGATGAGAGGTTTGCCCATGGTAGTACGTTTGAAATATTGGAGATCTTCGCTCAAGTGCCAAGGCATTTGGTTGTTGCGACCAATGACATGGTTTTGCGCCATCGCGACGATGAGAGAGATTTTCATGCGGTTAATCCTAGTAGCTGTGTCCAACTAAAAATTTTCACAGCGTATTTTCTAGCGACAGTATGGTTGGATGGTATGCACTCCAGGTCATACCGCTATCGGTGCCGAAATGGCGGGATGACACTGGTAATCCACTATTTCGAAATCGTCGAACTGGTAATCGAACAAGGTCGGCGGCTTACGCTTGATCAACAATTTGGGCAGTGGATACGGTGTGCGCGCCAATTGGGTTTGCACTTGCTGCAAGTGGTTGGAGTACAAATGTACATCGCCACCCGTCCAAACAAAATCGCCCAGCGCAAGATCACACTGCTGTGCCAGCATGTGGGTGAGCAAGGCGTACGAGGCAATATTAAACGGCACTCCCAGAAATGTATCGGCCGAGCGCTGATAAAGCTGGCAGGACAATTTTCCACCTTCGACATAAAACTGAAACAAGGAGTGGCAGGGCGGTAACGCCATGTCATCCACAAAAGTTGGGTTATACGCCACCACCATGTGTCGCCGTGAATCGGGATTATTTTTAAGGCTGTGTACCACTTTGCTGATCTGATCGATGGTAGTGCCGTCTTTGCCAGGCCAGGCACGCCACTGCTTGCCGTACACGGGCCCGAGATTGCCGTTGGCATCGGCCCACTCGTTCCAGATACTCACTCCGTTTTCTTGCAGATATTTGATATTGGTATCCCCGGTGAGAAACCACAGCAATTCGAGGATGATGGAACGCAGGTGAAGTTTTTTGGTGGTGACCAGTGGAAATCCTTCCGCCAAATTAAAACGCATTTGGTGGCCGAACACCGACAAAGTGCCGGTGCCGGTACGGTCTGCTTTTACGGCTCCGGTGCGCACAATATGTTGCATCAAGTTGAGATATTGCTTCATGATTTTTTTTTGCTTCGGATTACAGGTGCAAAGTAATTCTTCTGGTAAGCCAGCGCCAAAAATACAATTCCGGCGACTATCATCGGCAGTGATAATTGCTGCCCTCTGGTCATCCAGTTGAAGGCAACAAATTGAAGATTGGCATCTGGCTGCCGGAAAAATTCCACACCAAAACGCAATACTCCATAACCCAGACAGAACATGCCACTAACCGCAAAGGTAGGACGGGGCTTGTTAGAAAAACACCACAGCAATATAAACAACAACACACCTTCGCCGGCAAATTGATATAACTGCGACGGATGTCGGGGCAAGGATCCTGCATTGGGAAACACCATTGCCCAAGGCACTTCTGTCACTCGACCCCACAGTTCACCGTTTATAAAATTACCCAAGCGACCAGTGCCAAGCCCTATCGGCACCAAGGGGGCAGTGAAATCCAATACCTCATATATTGATTTACCCATGCTGCGTGCATACAGGGTAACCGCAATCAAAACACCCAAAAATCCGCCGTGAAAACTCATGCCGCCCTGCCAAACCTTAAACAACATGACTGGGTCGTTCAGAAAGTCGGCAAAGTCATAAAACAACACATAGCCAATTCTGCCACCGAGTATCACACCCAGCATACCGTTGGTTATCAGGTCTGCTACTTGTTGTTGGTCCCAACCGGAACCCGTACGTGCAGCGCGTTTATTTCCCAACCACCACGCTGCGGCAAAACCAGCGATATAGGTCAGTGCATACCAGCGGATTTGCAACGGACCAAGGGCGATGGCGATGGGATCAATTTCTGGAAAGGGCAACATTTAACTGGTCCTCGAAGAACGCAACAAGCGCTCCACCCCTGCATTGACCAGTTCTTGATCGATCAGTGCTTTTACTGAATCTGTATCTTCCTGCTCCAAGGCCTTGTGTAACAGTTCTTGGGCTTGCACAAAAGTGAGATTGCGGATAACTGATTTAACCCTGAGCAAGTTGGTGGCATTCATGGAGAGAATATCGAAACCCATCGCCATCAACAGCACAGCCGCCCCAGGATTTCCAGCCATTTCTCCGCAGATACTTAATTTTTTACCAGCGGCGCGCACTTCTACTGCAATTTTATTCAACACTCCCAACATGGCAGGATGCAAGTTAGAGAAGAGATTCGACACTCTAGGGTTGTTGCGATCCACAGCCAGCATATATTGGGTAAGATCGTTACTGCCTACTGAAACAAAATCGGCACGTTTAACAATAGCATCCACTTGAAATGCCATAGCCGGCACTTCAATCATCACCCCAATGGGCGGCATCTGTACCCCATGACCTTCTTCAAGCAACTCGCGATGGGCGCGCCTAATCAGTAGCACTGACGTATCAATCTCTTTGACATTGCTGACCATGGGCAACAAGATTTGTAAATTATTGAACCCAACACTGGCTCGCAGCATTGCCCGTACCTGCCCCAAAAATAATTCGGGATGATCCATGCTCACCCTAATACCGCGCCAGCCTAGAAAGGGATTTTCTTCGTCAATCGGGAAATACGGTAATGGTTTGTCACCTCCAATATCGAGGGTACGCATAGTGACCATCTTGGGATGAAAAGCTTCTAGTTGTTGGCGGTAGATTTCTGTCTGCTCACTTTCGGTGGGAAAGCGCTCGCGCAACATAAATGGCACTTCGGTGCGGAACAAACCTATGCCTTCTGCGCCACGTTCACGCGAACGCAATACATCGGTCATCAAACCTGTGTTAACCCACAGTTGCACACGATAGCCATCACGAGTTTCACAAGGTAAATCTTTGATGGTTTCAAGTTCGTTGGAAAGCTGCACTTCTTCACGTACGATTTCTTGATACCGGTCGCGTAAAGCTTGCGAGGGGTTACTGAATACCTTGCCGTTGTACCCATCGAGAATCAGTTGTTTGCCATCTAGTTCGGCGAAGGGCAAATCCACCACACCCATCACTGCGGGCAAACCCATGGCACGCGCCAGAATAGCCACATGAGCATGTGCAGAGCCTTTGGCCGAGACCACACCTACCAACTTATCTTTTGGCACCTCAGCGAGCATTGCCGCCGAAAGTTCTTCACTTACCAATATGCAACGGTCGGGATAACTGAGCGTGCTTTTTTGTTTTTCCTGCAAATAAAACAATACACGTGAACATAAATCTTTGATGTCGGTGGCACGTTCGCGCAGATAGTCATTGTCCATGCGCTCCATGGTATGGACATGGGCAAGCGCGACCTGTGCCAAAGCGCCTTGCGCCCAGTTACCTTGTGCAATAAGGGCAACTACTTCTGCACCAAGGGCGTTATCGCTAAGCATGTGTAAATAGGCATCGAACAATTCGCGTTCTTCTGGTCGCAACTGACTTTTTACCTTGAGCTTTAGTTCGCTGATGTCCATCCGTACAGCGTGTAGGCAATCATTAAAAAATTTTATTTCGGTCTGGATGTCCTTACAGGTACGGGTCGGGATCACTGTGAGATCGGCAGGTGGATAAACCGCAACCGCCAGACCAATCACTACACCAGGAGCACCTGGTACTCCATTAAAACTAGGGTCGGGTGTATATAAACCGGTAGGACTAAACCCCGCCACAGCGCCGCGCGCTTCGGCATTGGCAATAACTCCTGCCAGTTGTGCCGATAAGGTAATTAAAAAAGCTTCGTCTTCGGGTACAAATACACGACTCTCGATTTGTTGCACTACCAGCACACCCAACACTTGACCGTGATGAATAACGGGCACACCCAGAAAAGAATCGAACTCTTCTTCCTTGGTTTCGGGGATGTAAAAATAACGCGGATGGGAGCGGGCTTTGTCGAGGTTGACGGGTTCAGCTCGTTGCGCCACCAAGCCCACCAAACCTTCGCTGGGCGACAAGCTGGCGCGACCCACAGCTGCATTATTGAGACCCACAGTATCCATGAGCACATAACGCCCGAGATTTTTTTCCAACAAATAAACTGAACACACTTTGGTATCTAGGGCTTGCTGCACGCGACGCACAATGATGTTAAGCGTGGCGGTGAGATCCCGAGCCCCGTTCACTTCTTGAATTATGCTGCGAAGAGTTTCTAGCATGCTTGGTTGATCCAGTATGGGAAGCTCGCGGTTAAACAAGCCATCATACTTTGGTCACTTGTTGTTGGTTAAAAGTTCAATGGTTTTGGTGTAGGCCACATGCAACTGAGCCAGCGCCTTGCTGTAAACCTCACGCTTGAACGCTATCACGTGCTCAGGGGCTTCCCAATAGTCTATCCAGCGATAATCATCGAATTCAGCTTTTTGACCTAGATCGAAGCGGATTTTGTCCGCGCTGCACAGCATCCGCAGCAGAAACCAAAGTTGTTTTTGGCCAATACACAGCGGCTGTGATCTTTGTCGGATCAAATGAGCTGGCAACTCATAATGCAGCCATTCGGTGGTGGAAGCGATAACTTCGATGTCGCTGTGCTCAAGCCCCACTTCTTCGCGCAATTCGCGCAGCGCGGCGGCTTGCGGTAACTCATCACGCGCGATGCCCCCTTGCGGAAATTGCCAAGCTTCCTGGCCAATACGTTTGGCCCACAGCAACTTACCCTGATCGTTGAAAATGATCAGCCCCACATTAGGCCTGTATCCATCAGCATCTATCACGTTAACAACCTGTTGTAACGGCAAATAAACAAGGAGCGCTGCAACAGTGTGTCCTGCCTGTTGCCTTAGCGTTTACGCAGCACAGTGATCGGCGTATTCGGTAGCACTCAGCAGCTCCTCAAGCTCGCTTGTATCACTAATGCGAATTTTTAGGATCCAACCCTTGTCATAGGGAGAAGTATTGATAATTTCGGGGGAGTCTTTGAGATCATCATTGATTGCGATCACTTCACCGGATACTGGAGCATGGATATCGGAAGCAGTTTTTACCGATTCCACCACACTGATTTCCGCGCCAGCGCTGATCTCGCTGTTAAGTTCTGGCAATTCTACAAACACCACATCGCCCAGTTGGGTTTGGGCAAAATGAGTGATGCCTACGGTGGCAATATCATCATCGTCGATGTGCAACCACAGATGCTCTTCGGTGTAATAAAAATCGACTGGAATATTTTTCATTTGTTACAGCGCCGGGGTTTACCCCTCCAAAATGACATGCCTGCATAATAAGGATTAGAGACTATGCGTGCAAGGCGCTTGGCCACCGGTTTACTGCGCTAAAAATTTGCCTTTCAACAACACCGGAGCACGTGAATTTTTAACGAGCAAGATCACCGGAACAAGCCCTACCATCAACAAGGTAAGCGCTGGCAATGCCGCCCTTTCCCATTGGCCTTCGGTGGTCATTTGGAAAATTCGGACTGCCAAAGTATCCCAACCAAACGGACGCATGATCAAAGTTGCCGGCATCTCTTTCATGACATCCACAAACACAATGATGAGTGCTGTAAAAATTCCCGGCTGCAACAGCGGCACATAGAGTTGCCACAACACTTGCTTTGGTTTGGCACCAAGACTACGTGCCGCTTCCATAACCGAAGGTTTGATACGCTGCAGCCCCGCTTCGACCGGCGCATGGGCAACGGCGAGAAAGCGAATGACATAGGCGCACAGCAGTGCAAACAGACTGCCCACCAACACAGGTTCCAAATATAAGATGGTACTGAGCTTACGATCGAGCCAGGTGAAGGTGAGCATAATGCCGACTGCAAGCACCGAACCCGGCAAGGCATAACCCAGTGTGGCCGCGCGCTCAGCAAAGTGGTGCCAGCCGTGCAGGCGCTTGCTGCCTGCCAAGCGTTTGCCCAGTGCAAGCAGCAAGGCAATTATTACGGTGACCACCGCAGCCATAGTTGCCAGCATCACTGTGTGGCTAAAAAATTCTAGATAACGGCTATCGAGTTCGCTGCTTATGGTGCTGCTCACCCACACCAGCAACTGTATTACCGGTATTACAAAAGCCAACGCTATAACCAAGGTGCAGAACAAGGTTGCAGCCAAGGCATGCGTTCCGTGCAACCGATAAGTTTGCACCGAACGGCGCCGTTCATCTTGCGTATAACGCTTAAATTTACGGCCATATTGTTCTAGCGTCATCGCCAGCACCACAAACAGCAACAACAAAGAGGCAAGCTGGGCGGCCACCGTAAGATTAAACAAACCGTACCAGGCGTTGTAGATCGCGGTAGTAAAAGTGTCAAAGTTAAAAACCGACACAGCGCCAAAATCGGCCAGAGTTTCCATCAAGGCCAACGCCACCCCAGCCATAATCGCGGGTCGCGCCACGGGCAAGGCAACCTGCAAAAAAGCTGCAATTGGTGAAAGCCCCAACACCCGGGCAGCATCCATCAGGCTGCGACCTTGGGCCAAAAATGCAGTGCGGGAGAGCAGATAGACATACGGATACAACACTAGCGTCAAAACTAGAATGACAGCCCCTGGGCTCTGGATATCCACAAACCAGACGTCGTTGCCAAACCAGTTGCGTAAGGTAGTTTGTACGGGCCCGGCAAAACCAAACAAACCCAGAAATACAAAGGCCATCACATAACCAGGAATGGCCAAGGGCAACATCAATGCCCATTCAAAATGCCGCCGGCCGGGAAATTCACACACACTGACCAACCAGGCCAGGCTCACCCCCAACACACTGACACCCACCCCCACGCCTACCACCAACACCAGTGTGTTAAGGGTTAAACGTCCAAGTTTGGTAGCAAACAAATGTTGCCAGATTTCCTGTTCGCCATTTCCGAGCGTGCCCCATTGCAGCAAAATCACCACGATGGGCACACTAACGCAGACGCTGACTAAAAAACCTAGGGCTTGAAGCAATAGAGTTTGTGAGGGGTGAGGGAGGAATGCTGGCCTTAGCATTACCGGTAGTCTGCGCGATCCATCAACATGACGGCTTCGACTTGTAAACGACCGGCCGTTTCAACATTGATAGTGTCTTGTTTAAACTCACCCCAGTTTTGCACCAGTGCCACTGGCGCAATGGCCGGGTTGGCGGGATATTCAAGATTCAAGTCGGAGAACATATATTGCGGTGCGGCCGTAGACAGCCATTCCAGCAACCGTAAGGCACCCGCCGGGTTACTCGCATGCGTGGTTATGCCAGCACCAGAAATATTCACATGCACGCCGTTTTCGGCTTGATTGGCCCAGAACAAGGCAACGGGTAATGCCGGGTCTTGTTGTTGCATCTGGCCAAGATAGTAGGTGTTCACTATCCCCACATCGCACTGTCCAGCTGCAATTGCTTCAATAATCAAGGTATCGCTACTAAACACATTGGTAGCCAAATTGGCGACCCATCCTCGTACCACCGCTTCGGTTGGGGCAATCCCTAACCTGTCGATCATGGTAGCCACCAGTGACATGTTGTACACCTTTTTGGAAGTGCGCAGACATAACCTGCCCTGCCATTGTGGCTCTGCCAACGCTTCGTAAGTGGACAGTTGGGCCGGATCAACCCGCGCGGTCGAATACGCAATGGTGCGTGCCCGTACCGAAAGCCCAAACCAACGGCCCTCAGGATCACGCAGATGGGCGGGAATATTGGCCTCAAGAATCTCGGAATGTAGCGGCGCCAACAAGCCCTTATCGGCTGCAGCCCACAAATTGCCCGCATCCACAGTGTACAAAACATCAGCAAAAGTAGCGTCACCTTCAGCCTGCAAACGGGCAATCAGGGGGCCATCTTCACCTGTTTGTAATTGCACTTGGATGCCGGTTTCGGCGGTAAAACGGTCAAACAGCGGTTTAATCAGATATTCCTGACGGGAGGAATACACCACCACGGGGGCTGTTGTGTCTAAGGAGTTGTCGGAGGAAACAGGCGCTGCGACGCTGCTTTGTGCAGGCACTACTGCCGCAGAGGAAGTTTGCTGGTCACCTTGCTGTACACCACAAGCGACCAACAGCGTTTGCAAGACGATTATCAATATAGCGCGGGACGGCATGGGCATCTCCATATGAGAAGGTAGATGATAATCATTATCATTCGCTACTTCAAGCCCATTGCTATCCTCATGATTTGCTGTTTTAAGGGCGACAAGTGATTAACAGCGTTCAGACCACTATTACGCAACCAACGCAGACTGAGGTTGTCGCTGGCAAAGATACGTTTGAACCCCTCCATCGCCACCATCATGCCTAGATTGGCGGGTTTGCGTTGGCGTTGGTATCGACTCAGTATTTGTAAACTTGCAAAGTCTTCTTTTCTGGCAACGGCATGTTTGAGGATAGCGGCCAGCGCCTCTGCATCGGCAAAGCCCAAATTGACACCCTGTCCTGCCAGTGGATGGATAGTGTGGGCAGCATCCCCCACCAAAGCCACACCAGCATTTACATAGTTAAGGGCATGGAGTTGCCGCAAAGGAAAAGCTTGCCGGGTTGCCACTGCCTGGATTTTCCCCAGTTTCGATTCAAAAGCTTGCTCCAGCTGTTGGGCAAATTCGGCATCATCCAAGGCCAACAACCGGCCAGCCAAGGCCGGTGCACATGACCAAACGATGGAGCAGTACTGTTGCGAGGTATCACCGGCTACCATCAAGGGTAAAAAAGCGAGCGGGCCCGTGGGCATAAAGCGTTGCCGGGCCGTTAACTGATGGGGCAGTGTGGTGGTTACCGTGGTCACTATGGCCTGCTGGTCGTAGTTCCATTCGCGGGTTTCAAAGCCCGCCAGAGCTCTAATCTTAGAGGTGCCACCGTCGGCACCAATCACTAATTTACAGTGCAGAGAAGTACCCGATTCCAAAGTAAGTATGTTGTTGTAGTTGCCTTCAGCTTGCGTGACCTTTGTCAAAGCGATGAGCGTTTCGGGTTGATAAATTTTTACGGTGGCAGCGTCATAAAGTGCCTGTGCCAGCACGGCGCTCACTAACGAATTTTCGGCGATAACGCCCAGCCAATCTGCGTGTAAGTCGGCAGCATGAAAGTCAATGCTGCCAGTGCCATCGGCATCCCACACAACCATATGTTGATAAGGACACACCCGCAAATCTTGCAAGGGCAACCACACGCCCAACGCTTGTAAAAATGCGCAGCTGGCTGGGGTTAACGCACTTACCCGACTATCGAATGTTGCATTCTTCATATTGGTGCGCAGCCCTGCAAGCGAATGCGTTGCGCTGTGATCATCAATCAAGGCAATGTTCAAACCACAGTTGCGCAAGGCCAGCGCCAGACTCAGGCCAACCATGCCGCTGCCAACAATAATTACATCGTGGTGGTGTACTTCATTCATAAATAGCGGATTACCGAAGGATTACCAAATAGGCTGCTGCGTTGAAGGCATCAACGCTAATGTGTAAGCACTGTGCCAGTAATATAGCAGCTTAGCGCTTGGTGACCTGCCAGACAAACAGTTATCCTACAGTTTTACTTTGTTCGTATAGACCTATGCGCCGCTCTAGAATTTACACACCCCAAATACTCACTGTTGCAACACAAATACAGTTACAAGAGCAAGCATCGCACTATGTCAGCAAAGTGTTACGTCTGACAGTCGCCGATTCCTTGTGTGTCTTTAATGGTGATGGGCACGAATACAACGCCGTGATTGCAGACATAGGCAAGAAGGCGGTGATGGTCACACTTACCGAGCAGCTCACTCCCCCAACCGAATCTTTAATTTATACCGTACTGGGTCTTGGGATATCGCGTGGCGAACGAATGGATTATGCCATTCAAAAAAGTACCGAGCTGGGGATAAGCCGTATCGTGCCGTTGTTCACCGAACACTGCGAAGTAAAACTACACGCCGAGCGCATCGACAAACGTCAGCAACACTGGCAACAAATTGTAATCAGCGCTTGTGAACAAAGTGGTCGCGTAAAAGTGCCGATGGTAGACAAACCACAACACCTGCAAGCCTGGTTAGACACCCAAACGGCTTCGCTCAAATTGATGTTTGATCATAGCCAGAACGCAGCACTAGGAGGTGCACGTCCAGCAGGAGAAATCGCGTTATTAATCGGGCCGGAAGGTGGTCTGTCTACCGCTGAACAATCGCAGGCTACTAAATCAGGATTTGTAGGAATAGCCCTGGGAAACCGGGTACTCAGAACGGAAACAGCGCCGGTGGTGGCGCTGTCGGTGTTGCAGTATTTATGGGGAGCTTAAAGCGCGTCGGGGCCAGATTCGCCGGTTCGAATACGAATAACCTGCTCTAGGTTGTGTACGAAAATTTTACCATCGCCAATTTTGCCAGTAGCGGCGGCTTTGATCAGTACTTCAATGGTTCGCTCCACCGCGGTATCTTCCACGGCAATTTCCAAACGGATTTTAGGCAAGAAATCCACTACATATTCAGCACCACGATACAGCTCGGTATGGCCCTTCTGGCGCCCAAAACCTTTGACCTCAGAAACCGTAATTCCTTGTACGCCAATCCCTGACAATGCTTCCCTGACATCATCCAGTTTAAATGGCTTAATAACTGCGGTGATCATTTTCATCATATGTTGTCCCCTGGAACATGCTGTCTGTTTGGCAGTATAAGCCAGAAACTCTAAAAAAACGATTCCGGTAAACGGGCCTCTGGCATACACTCGAAGCTGTTTAAACTCGGGGAAACAGCCCATGCTCGATAACGAATTTCTGCACTTACTCAGCGCCAAAGCTGCCGCCCTGTTTCCTGCCGCACAAGCTGCCCGCGCCAAATTAGAACAAGAGTTGTATGCCCTGCTACAAACTTCGCTAGGTAAACTTAATGTGGTTACTCGTGAAGAATTTACCGCGCAACAGCAAGTGCTGGAAAAAGCTACGCTGCAAATTTTTGCGCTGGAACAAAAGCTGGCAGAACTGGAACAACACCAACAATAGCAAAACAGTAGGCGCGCCGGAATGACGGTGAAGTATTTGTTATCCCGGAATGAAGATCAGTTATTCGTCTGTCTCCAATTCTTTTACTGCTGTATATCAAACCTGCGGTAGTTAATAGCCTCAATCAAATGCGATGTTGCAATATTTTCGGCTTGTGCAAGATCTGCAATGGTACGGGCTATTTTTAAAATCCGGAAAAAGGCACGGGTGGAAAGCCGTAGGCGTTTCATGGCATCGTTGAGCAGGCTAAGATCTTTGGCAGTTAGCGCGCAAAAGTCCTGAATCTCGTGTTGTAACAGGCGCGCATTGAGTGTGCCGCAGCGCTCCAGTTGGGTATTGCGACAGCTCACTACTTGCCCACGCATATAAGTACTGCACTGTAACGTTGCCCCACGTTTTTCCAACAACTGTGCTTTGTCTGCTTCACTGAGTCTTGGCACTTCCACTTGCATATCAATCCGATCAAGCAAGGGTCCGGATATTCGTTGCTGATACTGCTTAATTTTTTCCGGCGTGCAACGACACGACCTTTCGCTGTCGCCATAATATCCACACGGACACGGATTGTAGGCCGCTAACATTTGAAAACATGCCGGTAACCTAATTTGATATTTGGCACGGGCGATTTGAATGTAACCGGCCTCCATCGGTTCGCGCATTACTTCCAGCACGCGGGGGCTAAACTGGGGCAGTTCATCGAGAAACAACACACCATGATGGGCAAGGCTTATTTCACCAGGATTTAATGCACCTCCTCCCCCCACCAGAGCAACTGCAGAACTGGTGTGATGCGGCGTGCGAAACGGCGGCTTGCGCCAGCTTTGGAGGTTAAACTCGATTTTGGCGATGGACTGGATGGCTGCAACTTCCATTGCCTGTTGCTCGGTTAAAGGAGGCAAGATGGTGACCATACAACTTGCCAACATGGTTTTACCGGTACCTGGTGGCCCGCGCATCAGCAAGTTATGCCCGCCTGCCGCTGCAATCAGCAAAGCGCGTTTGGCACTTTCTTGCCCTACTACATCCTGCACATCAATGTTGTAGTCCCAGGTACCGAGCTGGGGCGGCGCCGGTCGCTGCAAAACACTTTTTCCATTCAGACAGGCTATTAATTCTAACAAATGGTTACACATGCCAATTTCTGCATGGGCGAGCAAGGCCGCTTCTGCTGCATTTTCAGAAGGCACTATGCAGCCGCGCTGTTCGCGGTGGCAGGCAATGATGCCTGGCAATATGCCATTGACCTTGCGAATAGCGCCCGACAAAGCGAGTTCGCCCATAAATACCCGATTTTGCAATATGGCTTTATCAATTTGCCGCGATGCCGCCAGAATTCCCACTGCTATGGCCAAATCAAAACGACCGCCGGCTTTGGGCAAATCGGCCGGCGCAAGATTGATGGTGATACGACGCTGCGGAAATTCAAGCTGCGAATTAAGAATGGCACTACGTACTCTTTCTTTACTTTCTTTGACCGCGGTTTCTGGCAGGCCCACGATGGCGAAACCCGGCAGACCATTGGACAAATGCACTTCTACCGTCACCAATGGCGCATCGATGCCGATGTTGGCGCGTGAATACACGATAGCCAGTGCCATGATACTTCCTTGTAATTATGCTGTAGAAAATCACACACAGATGTAGAGGGAGAGATGTGGACATTGCTTAGAACTTTACTACTAACCTAGCTGCCAAAAATTTCAGCGGGCAGGTGCGACTTGCGGCAAGGACATGATGCGTTGTCCTTACTTGGCTCGACTATTGCCACCCCTATTGCACCCCCTATTACCACCCTTATAAATAGTGCATAAAACAAAAATTTTCAAATTTACTTGCACCTAGTATGATGCCGCCCCAGCACAATTATTAGCCCGCTTGATGAAGCCATTAAATTCCCGTCAGTACAGCGCAGTTCGCTACATCGATAATCCCTTGCTGGTACTCGCTGGTGCTGGCAGCGGAAAAACTAGTGTCATCACCCAAAAAATTGCTTGGCTGATTAATGACTGTGAGTACAAACCGCACCATATCGCAGCGGTGACCTTCACCAACAAAGCGGCGCGTGAAATGCGCGAACGTGTAAATCAGTTGTTGAAAGGGGTCAGCACCAAAGGTTTGATTATTTCTACTTTTCACCAACTAGGCTTGACTATCATTCGCCGCGAATGTGCCCATCTGGGCCTCAAGAGCAGCTTCACTATTTTTGACGATCAAGATGCGCTGGTATTGCTGCGCGAATTAATGCACAAAGAAATCGATAGCAGCGACGAACAACTCAAGAAGTTGAGTAGTATTATTTCCAACTGGAAAAATCAGTTTGTTACGCCTGCACAAGCAATAGCAGTGACAGCTACGCCTGAAGATGTGCTGGCAGCAAAACTTTACGAAGCGTATCAACGTCATCTTAAAGCTTATAACGCTGTAGATTTTGATGATCTCATCATGCTTCCTGCGCTGCTCTTTCAGACCAATGCTGAAGTGTTACAAAAATGGCAACGCCACATTCGCTATCTGTTGGTAGACGAATACCAAGACACCAACAATATGCAATACAACCTAGTGAAACTATTGGTGGGTGAACGCGCCTGTTTAACGGTTGTGGGCGATGATGATCAATCTATTTATTCGTGGCGCGGAGCACGGCCAGAAAACATGCAGCTTTTGCAGAAAGATTATCCAGGCCTGAAAGTCATAATGCTGGAACAAAACTATCGCTCTACCAATACCATCTTGACTGCCGCCAATGCATTAATCGCAAACAACAAGCATGTTTTTGAAAAAACACTGTGGAGTGAATATGGCAAGGGTGATCCGATTCGGGTATTGGTCACCGCTAACGAAGAAGCAGAAATGGAACGGGTCGCCAGTGAAATTTTGCTAATGACAGTTCACAAGCGTTTGTCCTTCAAGGATTTCGCCGTGTTGTATCGGGGCAATCATCAGGCGCGTCTGTTGGAAATTCAATTACAAGCACATCAAGTGCCGTATGTGTTGTCGGGTGGTACATCTTTTTTTGCTCGCACCGAAATCAAAGATTTGATGGCCTATTTACGAATTCTTATAAATCCGGATGATGACAATGCTTTTTTACGTTGCATCAATACACCACGCCGCAAAATTGGTCCCGCCATGTTGGAAGCACTCGGCAATTATGCGAACAAAGCAGAGGTAAGCATGTTAACTGCATGTGGCCACATGGGTTTGTCGGAGCATCTTAATCAAACCCAAACCGATAAATTTCGTGAGTTTCACCATTGGCTACAAAATCTTAATGAGCAAATTGGCAGTGGCGGCATAAAGGTTATTAATGAACTAATCGATGACATTGGCTACGCAGCTTACCTGCAACAAAACAGCCCTACACCCACTGCCGCGGAACGCGCTTATGCAAACGTACAAATTTTGATAACCGCGCTCGGCACTAGCATTTCCAAGGCTAAAGCAGAAGGTGAGGAGGGCGATCTGGAATCGGCTATTAACAAACTTATTCTGCGTGATTTACTAGAAAACCAAGATAAAGATGAAGAATCCAACCGTGTGCAACTGATGACACTACACGCTGCCAAAGGGTTGGAGTTTCCGTTTGTATTTATCATCGGTATGGAAGAAGAATTATTGCCGCACAGAAACAGCATAGAAACTGGCGATATTGAAGAAGAGCGCCGTTTGGCTTATGTGGGCATCACGCGCGCCCAGCGCTTACTGACTTTTACACTGGCCAGTCAACGCAAACAGTACGGAGAAATTGTTTCAACTACTCCGAGCCGGTTTTTGGAAGAGTTGCCGCAGGAACTACTGGAGTGGGACGGCAGAAAAAGTGATATGACTCCGGAAAAATCCAAAGCGCGCGGCAAAGAAACCTTGGCACGGTTAAAGAGTTTGTTTGATTAAACGTCAACCTGACGTGTAAATCATCAGGATGACGCTTTAAACTTTTTTAAAAACTTTAGGTAAGTCTTTGGGAAAGACAAAAGTTAAATTTATGGAGCCGCTTGCGCAGCTTGCACCAGATAATCAACAGTAGCGTTGAGTTCGTCAGTTGAGCACGCCATGCACAAACCCTTGGCCGGCATCAGGCCGTTATTATATCCATTTAATATACTGGCATACAAAACATCTATGCCTTTTGCGATACGCGGTGCCCACGCTTCTGCATTGGCAAACACAGGGGAATTATTAACACCAGTGCTGTGACAAGCCGTACAGAAAGTTTGATAAATCTGTTCGGGGGGCATGCCAGTACCAGCACCTGCTGATGCCACTACCATAGCCCCTGCACAAGCCTGCCCTACTACACATACTTGAACTGGTGATTGAATACGGGCACTAATTTTGTCTGCTTCAGCCGCCACAGTAAGTGTTGCATACACCGAAAAAAAACAAGCCAATAGCACTAGTACCAGTTTGTAAACAATAACAAAAGAATTAACAGACACGATACCTACCTCGTTGCTTGGTGATGTACTCAAGAGAGCACATCGTGGAAGTTGCCCAGCGCTCTCTAAGGATAGAGAGCTTCGATCAGGACACATGATCACAATTATAGAGGGAAATCGCATTAGCCGAAACCAGGAAATTTGAAGATTAATACACCGAGCTTCTTTGTATTTTTGGGGTTACCTAGTAAATAGGCACTACAGTCAATGGCTTATTACTTACTAGTTTGCATCGATGGAAAATTTGATTGGCTCACTACCATAATAAATATCCAGTGGCTTGCTTTCTATAGCATAGCCGACATGAACTGTAACACTCTGACCCACCAAGCCTGAATTAATGCCTGTTAAATTATCAGCAATCTGTATTTTTTCGAGTGCTGCAAGTGGGCCGGTTTTATAAGGCGCTAGCGTGGATAACGCGCCATTGAATAGTTCAAATTTGCCTGCCCTATCTTTAACAAATTGTTTGCCATTGCCCAGCGTAACCAACACATACACTGACCCTGTTAAACCAACATGCAAAGGATCTGGCGCTATTTGTGCTGTTATATTAAAAGCTTCATTGGCCGTAAAACTGGTTTTAATTGTTGTGCCATTGCCTGCTGTAGCAGCACCTGAAAACAGGGCGGCTGCCACCATCGCATTACCGCTGGCATTTTTTACCAGCCCAAGCAGAGGAAAACGTGTATCCGTAATAGTGATGGAATAGGTACCGGTATTGCTTCCACACTTTTTGGGGTCAACATAAGAATTTGCTAACAGCAGATACTCGCCTGCAGGCAAACTAGTGGCTACTTTGGGGTCACAACTGGTGCCAAAATCGTCAAAAATAGTAATGCCGCTCAAATCAGTTTTAGCAATGATAAGCACAGCATCCAGTTCACTGGATTTCATTTCCATGTTGAGAAAAGTCATTTTATCCAGCTTGAATTTATATACATCGACAAAGCTTGTGTCATCACTACCACCAAACAAATCCATGATCCTGCAGTCACCTGCTTTTAATGCATCATTAATACGAGCGTTCACATTAATTTGGGTTATCAAGCATTTGTCTTTAATTTTATAAATCGCGTTAGCACCGGCAATATCATCATCTTGTAATGTAGTAATGTTGCCCAATGTCGGCGCCATGATTGCAGGCACACCTAATTGATGATCCAAACCCAGGCTATGGCCTATTTCATGCAGAGCAACCCTACCAAAGTCTTTGGCTGTCTTTGTTGCGCTCTTATAAATGTCCCATTCTAAATTGCCATTAAAAATAATGTCGCTTTGGGACATTTGCGTGAAACCCAAACTGCCTAGGTCAGACATAGTCAGTGTGATGGCAAGCACGTTACTACCAAAATCATTTCCACACACATCGTTGCGAAAACCAGCGCTATTTTGGCCATCACCAATACCAGCAGGGAAATCTCGCCTATTACTATCCGTACTGCGGCTGTACCCTCTACAAGGGTCTACTGCAGTACGGTCGACCAGGAAGTCGAAAGCCGTTTTTTCACTCCACTGTGTAAGAGCGTCTTCAAATGCCGCTGACCAAGTTTGACCAGAAGGTGCTGCGCCAGGTATATCAACATGAAAAGTAGTACTTACACCAACCCAGCGTGCGCCCGTAGTATTAAAGGCCCACACAGCTGAGGCAAAAATACTGGCTGCCAGCAGCAAAAGTAAGGTGAGGGGGGGCTTTTGCATGGCTTTACTTGGGCAGCAAATATGTTATTGCGGCCAGAAAATCTGCCAGCAGGTATTGTTGTGATTTAGGAAAGTGAGTTTTGATTTCTGCTTCACTAATTTGTAGTGCACGCATTTTTTCCAATAGTGGATCTTGGCCCTCATCTAATAACGCGTAATGCGGATGATTGCGCAAATCCAAATAGGTAGCACCATCGTCGCCCGTAAAAGTTGGGAAATAACCCTGCCCCCATCCGGTTAATGGATTTACCAGCTCTTGGGTTGGATCTGTTACAAAATACAAACCTTGCTCATTCACTGTCGGATAAAATTGCCCGGCAATTGCAATAGTCAAAGCAGTATCTTTTCCTCCCAGAAAACGCAGTTCCAGTTGCTCTTGGTCAAGGCTACCCTTGATCACAGTATCGACTTGGAACAGCACAGTTGTATAGACCAGTTCATCTTGGGAGCTCACCACGACATTCGACACTTTGCCCGCGAACACGAGTGCCGATTGCTCGACCAATTCTTCGAGTGTTAATTCGATTAAAACCGTGGCCTGAAGCGGTAGCGCTGTACTCACTAGCAGCAGACTCAGGCACAAGCTTAATAATTTTCTGACTACTAATTTGGACATAAAATTATGGGCTCAATAATGTAGTCAATTTTTTCAGGTAAATTCAACTCGTACTCGATTGGCACTGACTTAAGGCTACTCATCGATGCGCAGGGAATCCAGCCCTTGCACTAAAATTTAACTGTAAATTTATAGTATTCTAGCCTACGGCGGAATGACGGGATACTTTGAAATGCTTCTCAAGTCTGTAAATCTCAGCACGCAATCTGTTTACAGCACCTTACTGCTGGCGGTAACTGTTATCCAGTACGCTTTGCCACCACACTTCGTTTTGTAGATACCAACGTACTGTAGCACCTAGGCCATCCTTGAAACTGATCTTAGGGCTATAGCCTAGTTGTTGGCTTATTTTTGCTGCGTTGATCGCATAACGAGTGTCGTGGCCTTTGCGATCTGCCACAAAGCTTATAAGCTTTGAGCTAGCAGAATTATTAGCAGGCATACTGGCTGAAAACCGGCGCAGCAATGCGGCATCTGCAACCAGCACTTCATCCACAATCTCGCACAATAACTTCACCGTATCGAGATTAGCCTTTTCGTTATTGCCACCAATATTATAAGTTTGTCCCACTAATCCTAACTGCAATATCAAATCAATGCCTCTGCTGTGGTCATCAACATGGAGCCAGTCTCTAATCTGTTGACCATCGCCATAAATTGGTAAGGGTTTTCCGTGCAAGATATTAAGCAGGCATAAGGGCAACAGTTTTTCTGGAAACTGATACGGTCCGTAATTATTGGAACAATTGCTTGTCGTTACCGGCATACCATAGGTGTGATGATAGGCACGCACTAGATGATCAGAGGCAGCCTTGCTGGCAGCATAGGGCGAATTTGGCGCATAAGCCGTGGTTTCGGTAAAGGCTGGATCATCTTTACCAAGTGTTCCATACACTTCATCGGTTGATACATGATGAAAACGTTTTCCAGCATAAGAGCCATTTATTTCCCATACTTTACGCGCAGCTTTTAACAAGGAATGCGTACCTACAATATTAGCTTCGATGAAAACATCCGGCCCGGTGATGGAACGGTCAACATGACTCTCTGCCGCAAAGTGCACAATACAATCGATGTTGTGTTGCGCAAGCAAACTTTCTATCAGGGCCTGATCGCAGATATTGCCATGCACGAACGTGATGGTCTGGCGTGTAATTTCTTGGGCTAGGTTTTGTTTGTTGCCCGCATAGGTTAACGCATCCAGCACCACAAGATTTACACCCTGATGCTGCTTTAATAAATAATGAATAAAATTGGCGCCGATAAAACCAGCACCGCCGGTTATGAGCAAATTTTTCATGAGTTGATTTTTTTCCCTGCTCTTATTGTAGTGATCTGTTGTGATGATCTGTTGTAGTGATCTGTTGGGTTATTTCGTTTTAGTCCGTAGTTGTCACTACCGAAACTAGGCTGAAACTACGTTGCAACAGCACATTATTCAACGGTTCTTTAGTACTTTAGCTAATTCAAGTTGCCAAGCAGCAGGGCTTATCTGCAGTGCTTCGCACGTAGCGGTAATATCCAACACACTATAGGAAGGCCGGCGCGCCGCAGTTGGATATTGTGCTGTTGCAATCGGAAGCATGGGGATTACGCGTTGCAACAAACCATACTGCAAACCCAGCCGCTGAATTTCACAGGCAAAGCCATACCAGGAGGTTTCACCACCATCAGTCCAGTGATAAACACCCCGCAAGTCCGGTCGCTCCACCAAGCGCCACACTACAGCTGCTAGGCTGGCTACTGAAGTTGGTGTGCCACGTTGATCGTTAACTACCTTGATTTCATCCTTGCTTGCCATCAAAGCCAGCATGGTATTAACAAAATTTTTGCCGAGTGCGGAATACAGCCAGGCGGTCCGCACTATACAACTTCGATTAGCTGCATTTTTCAGCAACTCTTGTTCACCGGCCAGCTTGCTGCAGCCATAAACGCTCAAAGGAGAGACAGGTGCTGCTGGCAGATAAGGCTGTGTTGTCGCGCCATCAAACACAAAATCGGTAGAAATATGGATGAGCCGGGTTGTAGGAGCTGTTGTAGCGATAAGGTTACGCACCCCACCGTTATTAACAGCCCAGGCTTGCGCACTTTCAGTTTCTGCTTTATCTACCTGGGTATACGCTGCAGCATTGATAACAACAGCAGGATTCTCGTCAGCAATTTTTTTCGCAAGTTGGGCAGCATCAACAATATTCACCTCACCCGAATGGGTGGCAACAAGATCTACATGCTTTGGAACCGCTTTGCACAGTTCACGTCCTAATTGACCACCAGCACCCAAAATTAACACTTTCATATGCGTCACAATTAGGGAAATTTATCAGCCAATGCAAAACTCGGCGCTATGCGGTCTTTATCTGAAAGCACCACATTTACTTTGTCTGGCCAGCTTATATTCAACTCTTGATCGCTCCACAACAGGCTGCGGTCAAACTCCGGTTCGTAATAGGTAGTGCATTTGTAAGTCACTTCGGCAAAGGGCGACATTACATAGAAGCCGTGTGCAAATCCTGGCGGCACCCATAGGGCTCGTTTGTTTCCTGCCGACAGGACTACGCCGACCCACTGCCCAAAGGTGGGTGAACGGCGCCGCAAATCCACTGCAACATCATAAACTTCGCCAACTACTACGCGCACCAGTTTGCCCTGCGGATTTTTTATTTGATAATGCAGGCCACGCAAAATTCCTTGCGTGGATTTACTGTGGTTGTCCTGCACAAAGTTGGAACTAATGCCGGCCTGTTCGAATTCTTGCTGACGAAATGTTTCCATGAAAAAACCACGGTGATCACCATGCACTTTGGGTTCGATGATGATTACTTCCGGGATTTCAGTTTTAGTAAAATTCATTTTTGCTCATTTGGTAACTAACTAGACAAGAGTAATCGGCAATGAAGGCAAAGTGGTCAATGCCTATTTTTGTACATGCAGCGGCAGTGATTTCAAATATTCGCCATAACCACTTTTGGACAATGGCTGGGCAAGCTTGAGCAAGGCTTCGGTGTTGATATAACCCATGCGCCAGGCGATTTCTTCCACACACGCAATTTTTAGACCTTGGCGCTCTTCCAATACCCGAATAAAGTTGGCTGCATCCAATAAAGAAGTAATGGTGCCGGTATCAAGCCAGGCGGTACCTCTGTCAAACAATTCCACATGGAGTGTATTTCGTTCCAGATAGACTTTATTGACATCAGTAATTTCTAGTTCGCCACGTGGCGAAGGCTGTAACTGTTTGGCAATATCGATTACCCTATTGTCATACATATACAGACCAGTCACCGCAAAGTTCGATTGCGGTTGGGGTGGTTTTTCTTCTAGATGAAAGGCCTTGCCTTGCGCATCAAAAGTAACCACACCATAGCGTTCCGGGTCGTTTACATAATAAGCAAAAATACTGGCCCCTACTTTACGCTTGATGGCAGCTTGTAATTTTATTTCGATGTTGCTGCCGTAAAAAATATTGTCGCCCAAAATTAGACATACATTGTCATTGCCAATAAAGGACTCGCCAATAATAAATGCTTGTGCCAAACCTTCGGGCTTAGGTTGCTGCGCATACTGGATGTGTAATCCCCATTGCGCCCCATCTTTTAACAAGTTTTGAAAGGCAAGGGCATCTTGCACCGTGGTAATAATCAAAATATCTCGAATGCCGGCCTGCATCAACGTTGCCAGCGGGTAGTAAATCATGGGCTTGTCGTAGATGGGCAACAACTGTTTGCTAACAGTCGCTGTAATGGGGTGTAAACGAGTGCCTGAACCACCCGCAAGAATAATACCTTTTATAGTCATGACTTAAAGCTCGCTAGCAGAGAGGGCAACACTTGGTAGAAATTTTCTTCCGGTTGAAAATGTGTCAGCTCATTAAACCTAACATCAACGCTGTAATGCTCTTCAAAAAGTGCTTTATAAGTACCTATTGTCAAACTGGTTTTCACCAACGGTTGTAACCATGTGCTGACACCTACAAGTATTTTTACCACATTACGTGGCAAGTTAAATAAAGGCATTTTATAACCCAGGTGGGTACGTACTTGCGCCACAATTAAGTCGAAAGTATACGCCTGCCCATCACCCAGCTCCCAGATTTGTCCGTGCATATGTTCGCATTTCACAGCAAGTAAGATTGCCTTGCTGACATCGCGCACACTAATCATGCCAAGCATGTTGCTGCTGCGGATAAAGATTGGCAACAGCGGTAAAGCCAATACAGTCAGCAAGCTCTTCAGGTTGCCTTGCATGTTAGCGCCATAGATCAATGCTGGTCGCAAACAGATAACTTCAAAAGTTGATTTATCATTGAGGGCAAGTAATTGTGTTTCGGCTGCCGCTTTGTAACTAGCATAATGTGAATGCGCTGGATATCGCGCCTTGCTGCTGCTGATGAAGATAAATTTTTTAACTCCTGCACTACGCGCTTGTTGGGCAAGTATTAAGGCTGAATCCAGATTAGTAAGCTGTAATGCTGCCTTAGATGCCCCGGTATGCGCGAGTGCTGCCAAGTGAATCACTACTTGTGCGCCATGACATACATTTTTGTCAGCCGCGGTCGTTGGCAGGGCAGTCTCTATAATCTGTATTTGTGATGCCCATTGCCGAGTATTTATTTTGCTTTTATCGCGTACCAACACCGTAACTGCCCAGCGTTCATCTAGCAGTGCAGGTATCAAGTTTGACCCGACAAATCCGTTAGCCCCTGTGACCAATATATGCATGGGCTACACTAACTTCCAGCCGTAAATATTGAAAAATTTTATGCACGAGGCCAAAAAATAACCAACATGACGCAAACCTTTTCTACTGGCATTACCACCAAAATGGGTAATTTTACACGCAGGCAAATACACCAGACTGCCCTGCTTGCCAAGCTCTAGAGATAAAGCAAAATCTTCAAAATAAAGAAAAAATACCTTATTAAAACCACCGGTATTTTTTAATTCTGCAGTTTTACACAACATAAAACAGCCGCTGATCAAGTCGACCTCGGCTACTTTTGCTAGCTCTACAATCTTTCTGTTTTCATACCTATAGAGGCGTTGTGCAAACTTAGCCTTGATAAATTTTGGAGCAAAGCCGCGCAAGAATAAATCGAGCAGAGCAGGAAATTTTTTGCACAAATACAAAATATTACCGCTGCCGTCAAAGGCAGCAGGCGACACTGCAACTACCTGCTTAGTGGAGGTCAAATATCGTAAACCCTCACACAAACATTCCTCATGCACTATCACATCTGGATTCATAATAAGATGAAAATCCGTATCCGCAGCAATTACCGCTTTATTGTGAGCGCGGCCATACCCGATATTTTGTCCTGCCGCTTCTACCTTAATAGAAAGCGATGACGACAGTGGTGGGAGCTGCGCACGTATACAGGCTGCATCATTACCGTTATCAACGATAGTTAAGGTAGTGCTATGGGGTAAGTGTCGGTCCAACATCAACACGGCTGTGTCTAGGCTGCGCAGCACAGTTAAAAACTGCGCTGCATCACTGTGGTAAGTCACTATTGAAATACCCAAACGAGGAATGGTCATTTCAGTTAAGACATTTAGTAACGCAGAGGTTGGACTTATATAAAAGCATTTAGTATCTAAACCTAATTTTATGTCTTGCAGCCTTAAGACTAGATTGGCACAAAGCTGTTCGGCTTATTCACTTACAGGAACTAGTCGGTCACCGAACGGAGTTCTGACGACCTTCATGCCGGGCGGAACATCGCCATCGCTGATTCTTACTGGTTGAAAGTTACTGAGTCGTTCGGCACGCTGGCGCTGGCGCTCTTCTCTGCCTCGGCGTTCGCCCGGCGGAACTTCGTTAACAACCTCGGCCTGTCCACTAAAGGGATTAATAAACACTTGCTGAGCATTAGCATTAGCATCAGCACTTACTTGTACTGATGTGTCTGTAAATCCAGGATTACTAAAGTCCTGGGTCTGTGGTGTAAGCGGCACAGACGTACCATTGGTGGCGAGTACTGCCGCTGTAGCAAGTTTTAAAGTTGCCACATTAGTGGAGGCGCATGACACTCCGCTCGCCGGAAAATTTACACAAACATCACTCGCTGGTTGTTGCAGGGAAACACCTTGTTGATTGATATCCACCACTGTGAAACCAGGAAACCCTGGCACGGGCACCGTTTCTCCAGTGTGCCAAACCAATTTTGTGACTTCGCCATTTCTGGCGATCAATGTTGTGTGGTACTCGTCACCAAACCTGCTGGTACCCCGCAAAGTAAATGCAGGCTGGCCGTTTTGACCCGCAAGCTGGGAAGATTGATCGGGCTGGAAGCTGGCTGGTTCTGCATCGATTTGCTCAAATAGGTTGAGCTCTTGGGCAGAAGTTGTTGCCAGAAACCCGAAGGTTAATAAGACCGTAAGTAAAATACGCATGGCTCCTCCTGTTAGTTAGTAGCTAGCTGCAGAGCTTAACAGGGGATAGACCATGGTTTCTCGGTTTCTTACAGTTTCTTGTAAAAAACCGAGAAACCGTGGTCTGTCTCCTATTGTTAGAAGTTGCTAAACGAAAGAATCCCATGTTCTTCTGAGATTTTTGCGCCTACATCTTGAGCAATACTACGGGCCGCCTGAGCATTGGCGGCAGCTAATTTGCCAAGTAAAGGCAGTTTTTGCATCGATAATAATTGGCAATAAGCTACCAATAATGCACCGGAAGTACGTAACTCTAAAAAAGCCTCTGTAGACAAGGCATTCAGTTTTGCTTCGTCAATACGGTAAAACCCATCAACATTCGAAATTACTTCATCATTTTTAACCTTTAATTCCCAAGGTTGTATCAGCTCATATTTTTGCAAGAGATCGCAAATATTTCGGGTGTTAGTTTTATTTTTTTCATACTGCACTAAAGACCGAAATATCTCTTGAATGCCGTCTGTTGGCTTACCGTCACTGGTAAAAAATAATTCGCCGGTATCACTTTCATTAATCAAACCACTGCCTTCATTGATACAAAGCACATCATCGTTGTTAGTGTTTTTTAATACTTGGAAAGGATAGTTGCGATAGATCGCAGGAATGTACTCACCCTGCCAACTCCCATTGGGGGCAACATACAGATTTTGTGTTGCCTGCAAACTCTGAATAGCCGCTGTAGTAAAACCGTTAGCCTCGGGTATCAAACCAATAGCCACTGCCATCATGGCGGCAGGCAATTCCTGCGCATTAAGTGCAGCTATCGTGTCGCGCTGATAGATAAAATAATCTTTGGCACGACTCCAGCGCTTGTTGCCGTGGCGTGAAAAAGAGACAGCATGTATTTCAGCCATTAGCAGAGCCCTTAAATTGGTTGGGACATACCACGGTTTCTTGCACCAAAAGCGCAAGAAACCGTGGTATTTGCCCTATCTTAATTTCTATATATGCAGTCAATGCAGCACCACTTCAAGTGGCGGTGTTGCTTTATTCTCCTGTGCATCTCTAAGCCACGCAGGCCATTTCGCCAGCGACCATTCGGCCTTGTGGCACTGGTCGACTAAAATATTTAACCATTGGCGCAACTGCCGCCCGTCCAGCGTTAGCGAGGCACCAAGCGGTTCGCTGTAGCCACTCTCTCCCAGAAATGCTAACACCATGCCATGCTCGACCGGTGTGATGTTTACCGTATGCACCAGCCAACTTTGGGTCTCGGCTTTGCGTTGCACAGGAAGCTGCGGATCGAGTGCATCGCGCGCCCTTTGTTGTGCCATGCTTTGCAGCATTTCTGAGCGGATCTCAGTAAGAGACTGCTTTTCTAGCCACTGCGCTAGCACCGGTACCATGCGATTGAGCAAGCGCGGTGTCAGCCAGAGCGCCACTTGCTGGTCGGGTCCGGTCTCGCCAGTGATGTGGATGCGATCCTCACTTTCACTGAACTGCGTAGTAAAGCGATGTAAAGCAGGAATTGAAGATGTCACAAATCAACCAGGAAGTAGGTGTTTACTGACGACTATAGAGCGTTGCAGTGGCTTCCGGCAAGGAGTTGCCTGCCGCATCACGTCCAGTGACCTTGCCATTAAGCTTGGTGTCCAGCGATAGATAATAACTGCTGCGGTCTATATGTAAATTACAAAAATAGCCGCTCGAAAGTGGCGCACAGGTGCCACTCACAGGCGACAACTGCTTGCTCTGAGTCAAGATCGCACCGTTTGCAGACATGTAACGTCCAGTTTCCACCACATCTAGCTCCAACCAAGAAAAGCTGGTGCCTCCCGCACTAAAGTCGGTAAGGGCCCACGTGACCTTGTGGGTTTGCGCTAACGCAGCATTCGAAACAGCTGCCAGCAACAGCGCAGTAGTGATGGATTTCAAGATCATTTTCCTTCTTTTCAATTGGTTTTAAGACAAAAGATAAAGGGGTGAGACCCGTTATTTTGTCGCTATTTTCTCCTAATCAAGGCATCGGTTAAAGCCGGTTTACTTCAAATGCATAAATTTCTTTAGAGCTCCTTTGACTGTCAATATGATGGTGCTTTAAAACTAAGTTCCAGGTGACTTCAATGCTACTAGTTGCTAGTCTTTAGACCATGTTACTTTGTCAATAATTTCCTGTTCACGTAGGACTTAGCCGAAACTAACCCTTCACAAATCCAGGATGAGTAGTCGTTATGTTGTCTGTGTCTTCAACTGCACAAATAATTACGCGCCCAGGCTATAGAGTCAGATGGCTTCTGTTTTGTTTTTTAATTCCCCAGTTCGCACTCCCACAAGACATCGTTAAGCCCACCACTGAGACACAAACTTCAGAAGCACCCATAAAAGAAGATTTTAGTCGTCTGATTTTTGAAGCCACTGCCGCTCCTCAACTGCCTCTCATTGAGGCTACGGTTGATTCGGCGCAAGGCGCTATAGCAGGCGCTCAAAATTCAGGAGCCCAAGTTGCAACAACATCAATTACAACCAACTTGTTATTGAAAGAGCCCGGCTTACCACTGCAAACTGAAATAGTTCGTTACCAGTCTGCCCTCGATACGGCCATCGAAACTCAAGATCAGTATTCCCAGCAGTTGCGTGAACTTTATGAATCTTTAGGGGTATTGCTGCAACAAAATGGAGAACACGAGAAAGCCATTACCTTATTTGAAAAAACCATGCACATTGACCGAGTTAATGCAGGTTTGTTTACCCTCCTGCAACTGCCGATAGTTGCCAGAATAATTACCAGCCACAGTGCGCTGGGAAACATCGATGAGGTTGCTGACTTCCAGGAATATCGCTATTACATTCAACAGAAGTTCTATGCGCCAACTTCTCCTGAATATCTTGCTGCTAAGGAAAGCTGGGCTGACTGGAATGTAGAGTCCTACCTCAAAGAAACTGTGGAATTCAAAAACAATCCAGGTTCTGGTTTTAGTTTTGGTTCAGCGCAACAAAAAAGTATGGATTACATTCCAATTCAAAATCCAAAAAATGGCACATTTCAATACGTCCCTCGCAACCAACTGCACAATTTGCTCAATCCAAATCCTTTTTCAACCAGAGCGAACTCAACCAATCTTTATGAGCAAAGCTCACTTTATGCAATTTCACCCGAACTTATGATTGATGATCGGCTACGCAAAGCTCGGACTCTTTATGAAGATATTTTGGAAAATCAAACTGTCGAAAGTGAAATCGAAAATGGCGCAACTATTAAGCATAAACTGGCCAATATTTCTTATGCCGTAAAAAACCAAATGGATGCAATAGAGTCACAAGCCAAAGAGAGTTCGCTAGGATTTACAACTTTAATGAATCAATCAACACCCAATATTGCTGTCACCCGAGGCTATTCTAAAACCACCGAAGATCTTGAGGGTATTGCGCTGGCACTGGAAAAAAACCCAAGTATAAATCCAGAGGAAGTTGCAATAGCCTACATAAACCTGGGCGACTGGCATGTAAGTTTTGAGCGACCACAACGCAGTAGTGCTGCTTACAAAAAAGCCTGGCAGATCTTGAAAAATGCAGATTTGGATAATGACGCGATTGCCCGTATTTTTTCTCCACAACCGCTGATTGCGGTTCCAGCTTATGCTCTGCATGAATACAGCAGGGCACTTTTTGGTTACACAGCAAATGATAAGCTCGAATACCGTGGCTACTTCGACACCAGCGTGACACTAGATCAATTTGGAAAATTATCAAATATTCAAATAGAGCCTGCCTCGCCTGATACTCCGCCACGACTGCGAGACAACTTACTGGATTATTTACGATCACAAAAAATGCGCCCAGCTATTGTTGATGGCGAACCCATTGAAATAACAGACTTGAAAATCCGATATTATTATTCCTATTAGACGAACCTGGATCACCATGCGCAGACATGCTCCAAGCCAAGCCGGTCGAAGTACCTGCAGTCTTTTACGTCGATTCCTTACGACACCGACTATAGCTAGAGAGCTAGCGGTCAGCTGTTTCTCTTTTTTTTGTGTCTTTTTTATCCCTACGAGCTTTGCGCAAGTTGATACGTCTCTACAAAACCTCATTTTTGAGCCTGTGTTAATTTCAGTTGAACCATTAAGCTCAGAACCAGATGATCAGCCTACTACTAACCCTAAAGTTACGGAAATTACTACTCTGCCAAAAGGAGATGGTGTTGAAGTAGATGAATTGCTTGCATCACAAAATAGAAAAGCTTTAGCAGGCAGCGCAGAATCACTACAGACGGACATTGTTAATTTTGAAAAAGCTATAGCAACATTGGAGCTGGATGGCGGTCCATTTAACGTTATGCTCAGCGAAGTACTATTGGGGCTTGCCAGCGCTTATCAGCAGGCCGGTAGTTATGACCAAGCGCAATTAATCTTGGATCGTGCTGCCTACATAAATCGCGTTAATTATGGTTTGTATAACACAGCTCAGATTCCATTTTTAAAACGAAGTATCGAAAACCATTTGTTGATGGGCGATATTCTGGCCGCTGACCAGCAGCATGAATATCTTTTTTACATCCAGAACAAACTTTACGAAGATAGCAGTGTAGAGATTTTGCCCGCTCTAAATTACTACGCTCAATGGAATTTATTTGCGGCTACTTCAGAGCTTATATCCGCACCAACAACGCCTACCGAAACACCGACCACAAGTAAAACGGGTACTGGTCCAGAAATAGTAAGCATAGAAGCTGCACCTGTCGACATGCAAAGTTTCCATTTTAATCATTTGTTAACCGCTCAAAATATTTATAACGATATTCGTGATCTTATTGCCAACAACTTTGGCGAAGTCGATGCCAGAATGTTTGAAGTCCAAAATAATCTTATGAAAATATATGCACTATTTGCTAATGGTTTTAATTCATATATCACTAACTTTGACGTGGCCAGCAGTTCAGGATTTGGCTCTAACACGGCTTTAGAATCTACATTGGTACGCCGTAGAGACCAAAGTTACCGAGATGGAATTACAATTCTGGAAAACAGAATACAACAACTGCAGTCGAGCGATGACCCAATTGCCTTGGCCCAACCGAAAATTGAACTTGCAGATTGGCAGTTGTATTTCACTAAACGTATGGCAGCAATTGATCTATATGAAGAAGCACATCAAGAACTAATTAACAGTGGCATTGAGCCCAGTATTATTGATTCTTTGTTCAGCCCAGATCTTCCGAAAAGACTACCAATTTCTGACGACCTCCGTTATACCCGAGAAAGTTTAAATATCTCAGCCGAGTTACCGCTCAATTACAAAGGCTTTATCGATCTAGAATTTAACATTAATCGTTTTGGAGAAACTAATTCTGTAACCTTACTGGGTGCAAACCCCAGCCCTGCTGAGGAAATTCAATCCCGCCTTCTTAATCATATCGAGAGCTCGTTATTTCGCCCACGCCTTACTGCCGGCAAGGTTCGTACAAGTGATAAAATCTTGGCGCGTTTCTACTATACTTACTAATCTTTTTTAGTTTTCTGTCCGCAGCTTCTGATCTGCATCGACGCGAGTTCAGTTATGAATTGTGCTCGCAGTTAGCTTACCTTACATTTTAGTTTCTACTCGTTAAGTATCGTTCTTTGTTATTGCGACATCACATTTATTTATTATTACTCTTTAAAAAAAAATTATTTTCTCAAAAAAAAAGGCCAGAATTCTGGCCTTTTCTTTAACTACTTTTTTCTGTTACATTTTTTATAGATACTTCTAGACCAGTCTATAACCGGACTCTGAGAGTGGCATTTTGCGAATACGCTCTCCGGTTGCATTGAAGATCGCATTGCTGACCGCCGCCAACAACGGCGGCATGGAAGGTTCGCCACCACCTGAAGGAGCAAACTCTTCCGGCTGCAAGAATAAAGTATCCAGCTCTGGGGTTTGCGGCATTCTGAGTAAGGGATACTGATGGAAGTTCTGCTGTTGTATCACGCCATTGTTAAAGGTGATCTTGGCATTGAACAACTGGCTCAAGCCGTCGACGATCCCGCCTTCAAGCTGATTTTCGGCACCGTTTAGGTTGTGGATGAAACCGAAGTCGGCCACTGCCCACACCTTGTGTACTCTGACTTCCTTGCTCGCACTGACTTCGACATCAGCAATCTGCGCAACATAGCCGGAGTGGCAAAAATAGTATGACAGCCCTAGCGCACGGCCTGCAGGCATTTCTTTGCCCCAGCCGGCACGTTCTGCAACCGCCTTGATGACGCTCGCAGCGCGGCCTCTGTGCATTCCTCGTGGGTCCTCGGATGGAAGTTCATCACCCAGCGTGTCTAGCAAGAACTGCACGTGATCTTTACCCGAAGCAACAGCCAGTTCGTGCAAGAAGCTCTGGAAGGTGAAAGCGATCGCGTTGGAAGAAGGCGCGCGCATTGGACCAGTCGAAATGCCATTCTGGAACAGAGTCTGCGTTAGTTTCAGATTGGGCACTATGTCCATCGGGAAAACGCTTGCGGAGAGATCTGCAGAGGTCATCGGACCAGTGCCGTTGCCGGTCATGCTGATGAAGTGATCCTGGAAAGCAATCAAGTTGCCACTGGCATCAAGGCCTGCTTTGTATGAGTGGAAGCCACCAGGACGGTAGAAGTCATGCATCATGTCGTCTTCGCGAGTCCACTGCAGTTTAACTGGGCGGCCTTCCATGCGACGTGCGATTGCAGTGGCTTCAAACACGTAGTCGTTAGCCAGTTTACGGCCGAAGCCGCCACCGATACGAGTCATGTGCAGCGTCGAATTCACCTCCTCAACGCCTGCCACAACCGCAGCACCAGTTTCACCACCTTGCGGAATTTGTGCTGGTGCCCAGATTTCTATCTTGCCGTCCTTGAACAAGGCGGTAGCCGTTTCCGGCTCTAGCTGCGCGTGTGTTACGTAGGGATATTCGTAAAATGCGGAGATCACTTTCGCGGCACTCGCAAGAGCAGCTGGAGCATCGCCGCGATCGGCGGGTGCGCGATTCGGGCCGTTCGGGCCAGGAGGACCGACGTTAACCATCAGTGGTTCGCCATCCTGATCAGCGAGCGCAGTGGCACGCGCTACAAGCTCGTCCCAGGTTGCGCTTTCGGCAGTGGAAGTGTCCCACTGAACTGCAAGTTCGCGCTTGGCTTTAATCGCTGCCCAGGTGTTGCTGGCCACAATTGCCACACCACCAAAGTGAGCGCCATTGTTGGCGCTGAAGAAGCGCGCATCCAAGAAAGGCTCAATGATAAAAGCATCAATCACGCCTGGCAGGGATTTGATGTGCGCCTCGTTGAAGGAAACTGCTTTGCCGGCGACCTGCGGGCACTTGGTAAACGTGGCGTAGGTCATCTCGGGCAGAACCTTGTCGGCACCGAACAACGGCAAACCAGTAACGATGGCCACATTGTCCACGCCAGTGAAACGGCGACCGAGTAGCTTGAACTGGCTCTTGTCTTTGAGGATTAGCGTGGCAACATCGGGTACTGGCATAGTAGCAGCAAGTTCGGCGAATTCGCCGTAGCTCCACTCGCGAGTCGAAGCGGCATGTATTACCTTGGTGTCAGCCGTTGTTAGTTCGGCAACCGGAAGTTTCAGTTGCTTAGCAGCGGCGGCAAGAACCATCGCACGCGCAGTCGCGCCAGCTTGGCGCATGCCCATCCAGTTTTGCAGGGTGGAAAGTGAACCTGCGGCAAGTTGCGCGCCGTATTTGGTTGCGTCGACATCAGCCTGCACAACATCTACGTCCTGCCAGGCGCAATCCAGTTCTTCTGCAATTATCAGCGGTAGTCCGGTTTTGATTCCTTGGCCACACTCGGGGTTCTTGGCGAAGATGATGATGCGACCATCGGGTTTGATCTGTACGTAAGGGGAGAGTGTCGCAACATCAGCAGCGGCATCCTGCGCAAAGGCTCTTTGGCTACCAGCTGTGGCAAAGCCACCGAGCACAAGACCACCACCGGCAAGACCACTCAACTGCAGAAAGCCACGACGGCTTACTTCTGGCTGTTTCATCTCGGGCAGGTCACTGGCATTGATCATTTCCTGAAAAAACTCAGGCAAGTCGGCGAGAGGCAGAGCTTGATGTTGTGTTTTGATTGGCTTGTTCATACTTGCTCTCCCTGTTTGGCAGCATTGTAGAAGGCAGTGCCATTCATGCTTGAGGCAGCAGATTTAATGGCGCGTTTGATGCGGGTATAAGTTGCGCAGCGGCAAATATTGCCGGACATCGCTGCATCTATTTCGGCATCGCTGGGGTTAGAATTATTCTTTAATAAAGCAGACGCGCTCATTATCTGGCCCGCCTGACAATATCCACACTGAGGCACATCATGCTCAATCCAAGCTTGTTGTACTGGGGTCAATGTACCATCTGCGGCGGCCATACCTTCAATAGTAGTAATTTGTTCGTTAGTAAGATTGCCAACCGGAATCTGACAAGAACGAACGGGAGCGCCGTTCAGATGTACGGTACAGGCGCCACACTGGGCAATGCCGCAACCGTATTTAGTGCCGAGCAATCCGACTGTATCGCGTAACACCCACAAAAGAGGTGTCGAGGGATCTATTTCCCCTATATCCATCGTTTGACCGTTGATCTGTAAAGTTGCCATTACAACTCCCCCTGTTAATTTGCCGTTGATTATGTGAATAAAATTTTTGCGTGTTTGGAAGTGCTTCTTATATTACTTTTATAGCATCTATAGATGTTGATTTGATAGCAGTTTACTTGTTAAAAAAGTACTTAAAAGTAAACCACTTACCGAACGGAATCAAGCCCTAACTTGAGGATGCCGGAGTAGAGTCAATCAGGCAAAGGCGGTGGTAAGATGAACCCATAAGCGTCTCTGGCACTATCCTTTCCCTTTAATTTTCGGCAAACCAGCACCCCATGTTGATAGACCTACCCTACGGCGATACCCAGCTTTCCCTCGCAATTGAGCACCCCCTGGTCGATGTAATTCGACCGCGTAAGGTCAAAGGCTTAGCTGATGAGCCCAGTGCTTTTAGAGCCGCCGTACGTACCCCCCTGGGGTGTGTCGCTGTAGCCAGCCAAATCACCAGCACAGACAAAGTGGCTGTGGTTATCCCTGACATCACCCGCGCCCTTCCTTCCGAACGCCTGCTCACCTGGTTGTTTGCCGAACTATCCCATGTCCCAACTGGCAATTTCACCATCATTATTGGCACGGGCACACATCGCCCGAACACCACGGAGGAGATTATTCGCATGGTGGGAGCAGACATCGCTGCGCATTACCGTGTTATCAACCACAATGCTTTCGATCCCGAAACTTTACTCAAGGTGGGTACCCGCGAAGGCGGGCATCCGATCTTGATGAACCGCACCTATGTGGAGGCCGACAAACACATCATCATGGGGTTTATCGAACCCCACTTTATGGCAGGTTTTTCGGGTGGTTATAAAGCCATCTTTCCCGGCATAACCGATTTTGCATCCATCATGTACTACCATCGCGCCGCCGTGATTGGTGATCCGCGCAGCACCTGGGGCAATCTGGATCGCAACCCAACGCAGGAACAGATACGCCGCAATGGAGCGCAGGCTGGCGTGGATTTTTGCATCAATGTGACACTCAATTCTGAAGGTCAGATCACTGCTTTTTTCTGTGGTGATGTTGTTACCGCCCACGACCAAGGCTGTGCTTTTGCCAAAGCCACCGCGATGGTCAAATGTGAACAGCCTTATCCAATAGTAATCACCAGTAACAGTGGCTATCCACTGGATCAAAATTTGTATCAGGCGGTAAAAGGGATGTCGGCCGCTGCGCAAATTGTGGAAGATGGTGGCCTGATAATTGTTGTGGCGCGTTGTAATGATGGATTTCCAACACATGGAAATTTTCAGCGTTTTTTATTCGAGTACGACGGTCCGCAAGCTTTTCTCGATGCGCTCTTCAGTCCCGGTTTTGCCCAGCAGGACCAATGGCAGAACCAACTATTGGCACTTATTCAGCTGAAGGCCAAAATCGCTGTCTACAGCGAACTAGACCCCGCTCAATTGAGCAGAGCGTACCTACAGCCGATTACCGATCTTAATGCCTTTGTCAGGGCAGCTGTCAGCAGTTTGCCTGCATCCGCTCGTGTTGCGGTATTGCCGGAAGGCCCTATGACCATCCCATGGCTTGAAACCGCTGTCGACAGTTGATAAACGACATATCGCAGCAGCGACAATTTTCACAATTGGGTTAGGTGCTTAACTTAAGCATCGTCATCGTGAAGCAAGCAGTGATTTAGAGAAAAGTGTAGCGCGTGTAACCGCTTTAGGCTGGATACCGGGCTTAGCCAATTGTGGGCAGACTCAATACAATCTATCGAGTCTGCCTCATTAATCAGGTATCTATAGAAGAAAACCTTACAAGGTTTCCAGAATTCCAATAACTACTGCGGTCAATACCATACTGCTGCCAATTACACCTTTCACAGTGGTTATTGGCCCTTGTTTGCCGAACAGTGCATTGGCTTCAAGTGCAGCCACAATGAGCAGCACCAACCACCAGCCCATGGTAGGACTTGGGTAACCATAAGCGGCAGCACTGCCAATAAAATGCGGGCCCGCCAACATGCCAAAGGCCATCGGGCCAGAAAACAAGGCATTAGTGCGTGAAGCAAGCAGCGCCTTGGCGCCAGCGGCAGGGGCATCACCAGGGACGATTCCCAGTGCTATTTTTTGGTTGGGCCAGATCACGAGCCACACGTTGAGAAACATGACAGTAGCCAAAACAGACGCGACCACAATATAACCATTGAGCTGGCCATTGGCATGAATGCGGCCGAACAAAATCAGACCAGTCAAGAAGGTGAACATGGCACCCCAACGGAACCACCACAACGCACTTGGTGCTAGTTTGGCTTTGGCATCTTTCAGCCCTTCGGGAGACGCTGCCTTGAAATAACCACCTTGCACAAAATTGAAATAATAGAGCATGCCAATCCAGGTAATACCAAACAGCAGATGCCCCCAACGTACCAACATCATGATCAAATTTTCTAGTGTCATTATTTTGCCCTCGTAGAGTGATTGGGATTTAAAAAATTTACTGCGAAAGAATACCACATACCGCAAGTGTTCTACCGCGGTGTATTAGCCCGCTGGCTATGAAAAAACTTATGGCCAATTTTCATTAGGGTTTTTTCTGGTATCAATTTTTGTCAGCCGCAAACAAAGCTTCCACAAAACTATCAGCAGCAAAGGGTCGTAAATCTTCAGCTTTTTCACCAATGCCGATATAGCGTAAAGGTAAGGCCAATTCTTTGGCAATGGCGAATACCATTCCACCTTTGGCAGTACCATCGAGTTTGCTCAGTACTAGGCCGCTTACCTGCACCGCTTGCGTAAAATTACGTGCCTGGCTGAGCGCGTTCTGACCGTTTGTCGCATCCAGCACCAGCATTATTTCGTGTGGTACCTCGGCATCAAGTTTTTTTAACACCCGCACCACTTTTTCGAGCTCATTCATTAAATTGCTTTTGTTATGCAAACGGCCGGCTGTATCGGCGATCAACACATCAACCCCTTTGGCAGCAGCCGATTGATACGCATCAAAAATAACGGAAGCACTATCAGCGCCTGTATGTTGTGCCACAACTGGTATCTTGTTGCGTTCGCCCCACACTTGTAATTGTTCTACAGCTGCTGCGCGAAAAGTATCACCGGCTGCCAACATTACCGACATGCCTTCCTTCTGAAAACGTTTGGCGAGTTTGCCGATAGTGGTGGTTTTGCCAACCCCATTTACACCGACCATTAGAATGACGAAGGGTTTGCCTTGGCTGGCCCGTATGACCAGTGGTACCTCACAGGGCTTGAGCATAGTGTGCAAAATTTCTTTCACAGCCTGGTACAGCGCGTCTGAATCGGCAAGCTGGTTGCGCTTGAGTCGCCCGGTGAGCTCTTCGATAATGGCAGCCGTGGCTTTGATCCCCACATCCGCGGTCAACAAGCGTGTTTCTAATTCGTCCATCAAAGACTGATCAATCGCTTTTTTGCCAAGCAGCAGGGAGCCCAGTCCCTGCACAAAGCTGGTGCTGGTGCGGCTAAGCCCTGCTTTAAGCCTAGACAACAAGCCGCTGGGAGTTGTTTCTACCGGGGCAAGTGTTTCTTGTGTGGGCTGGGTCGGTACAGACTCAGCCTTGGGAGGTTTACCAAAACCAAACATAGGCGGGAAAACTGACATCTATTGGGGCGGCAATGCTACCAGCCATGCCCCTGGTGTTCTATAGCAGGCTTAATACACAACTTTCACCGCTGGTTTGCAAAGTGCACAATGGCGGTGTTTTTTCACACGCATAGGATGAGAAAATAAGCTAGCCAAGCATGCCGCCTATTGCTCATAGCTATTGAGCACAGCTATTGACCATGCCTATTGACCATAGGCATGTGGTTTTTTGACACCATTTTTCCAATTCATAACTTTAAGAGCCCCCAACCATGGCCGCAGCTGCAAACAATCCCCGCAACCGCTTACGTATTATTGGCGGCGAATGGCGCAGTCGTATGGTGAGTTTTGCCGACCTAAAGGATATTCGCCCCACGCCTGATCGTGTGCGCGAAACCTTATTTAACTGGTTGCAACCACATATTGTGGGTGCTTACTGTCTCGATTTATTTGCTGGCAGTGGTGTGTTGGGTTTTGAAGCGCTGTCACGTGGCGCCACTTCGGTACACACCTTGGAACTAGATCCGCAAGCTGCTGCTGCTATCCGTCACAACATACAGCTTTTAAAAACCGAGCATATGCATTTGTTGCAAAAGAATGCTCTGGACTGGTTGCAACACAACCCAGATGGTTTGCAGTTTGATGTGGTGTTTATCGATCCGCCCTTTGCTGCCGGTTTGTACGAAGTGTGTTGCCAGTTGTTGCAAGAAAAAAACTGGCTCTGTGCTCACGCTCTGATTTATCTCGAATCGGATCAGGCGCCCGATAAATTGAAGCTGCCAGCAGACTGGACACTGCTCCGCAACAAACGTGCTGGCTCAGTGTATTACAGCTTGTGGCAGCTCAGTTGAAAAGCATGCAATAAGTATCATTGATACTTATCCATTTTTTAGCTGGGTTTTTCAGGTATTTAGTAAAGATACTGCTCTGTTGGCAAGTTGGATACCGATAGACTACAAATAGGTATCCGACACAGTAGCACTAATCTTTTTTGTGAAAAGTAAATTCGATTTCCACTTTAGCACCCAAAGGAAGAGCTGCAACGCCAATGGAGGTACGTGCAGGTGGAGCTGCAGTGATGTTGTTGAATACTTTTTCCCAAGACACATTTATCTCAGCAAATTTGTCCATCTGAATGGTGAATATTCTGGCAATAGCCAGATGTTCGAACTCAAGCCCAAACTCGGTCATCAGCACTTGCAGATTTTCCAGAATTTTTGCGGCTTGATCTCCTACTGTTTCTCCAACTATCGCGCCAGTCTGACGATCTTGGGCGAGCAGGCCACTCATATAATAGTGAGGACCAACTTTAGTGACATGGCTGTATTTGTAAGCGGGTTTGGGTAGATTTTTGGAGAGCATAGCTTTACGCATGGAGACTTCCTATAAGTATTAAAAGTGGTTTCCCAACATAACAGATTCCATTCCCGCTGCCATCCTGCCAAAGCCGTGCAGGGCATGGGGTATAATTGTGCAGTGTGTTAACTCGAGACTTCCTTAATGCGAACTGTAGTTTATCCCGGCACATTTAATCCCATTACCAACGGTCATACCGATCTGGTTGAAAGGGCCGCTAGCATTTTTGATCAGGTTATTGTGGCGGTAGGCAATAGCACCCAGAAATCCAGCCGAATGTCGCTTCAGACGCGGGTTGCACTGTGTCAGCAAGTGCTGGGACATATCCGTAATGTAGAAGTGAGCAGTTTTACTGGTCTACTAACCGATTTTGTGGAGCAACGCGGCGCGCGCTTAATTCTGCGCGGCCTGCGCACCGTTGCCGATTTTGAATACGAATTTCAACTGGTGGGCATGAATCGCGTGCTAGCACCGGAAATTGAAACCTTGTTTCTGGCACCAGACGAACATTTTTCCTATATTTCTTCGACGCTGGTACGGGAAATTGCTGGGTATGGCGGTGACGTCAGCCAGTTTGTTCATCCGGTTGTAGCAGCAGCGATGCGAGAATCTTAATTATGGCACTGATCATCACCGATGAATGTATCAACTGTGATGTCTGTGAACCAGAATGCCCAAACGGGGCAATTTCAATGGGTTCGCAGATTTACGTGATCGACCCTAAACTCTGCACCGAATGTGTCGGCCATTTTGCAACATCGCAATGTGTTGAAGTGTGTCCGGTCGCGTGTATTCCGCTCGACCTTGCGCATGTGGAAACACCTGCGCAATTGCTTGCCAAATATCAAATTATTACGAGCAACACTACGCCACTTCATTCGCCAAAACTGGCATCACACTCGTAGGGATAGATGTATTCGTTTGCCACTCTACGCCAAGCCATAAGCCGCGCCGCCATACCCTGAAACACTTCCGGATCTTCTGAAACTTGTGTGGCTAGCAACACTTGACCATCAGCGCTCAACTTGAACCGTTCGCTTAAATGTAAATTGTCGCTGTGACTAAAGCCATTATTCATGAAAGTGGCAGCAGCTATATGTGTTGTGTCCACCACCAACTCATCACCTTCCCAATGTCCTATAGAGTGCCCATTTTTGGTATGCGGCACATCTGCCGGTGGATGTTGTCTGCCATCCAGAAAAATCACGCGGACCATGTCGTAGTATTCCATACGCATAACCAGCAGTTTGCTGTCTTGATAAATTTCCATCGGGAAGGGCGCTTGCATGTAGAAGGCTACTGAGGGTTGAGTACAGGTAAATTCCCGGGTGAATTCTTCAGCAAAATCGTAATTTTTTACTTGCTCTTGCGCTTTAGCGCTCAAAACCAGACCACTGTACTGGCCTTCGCCCAACTCACCAGCACCGGCATCGTTAATGAAAATTGCGCTGGCGGGCAACTTGTCGAGCAACTCCTTGCCCTGGACACCAGGGTCAAATTGCACAGCCCAAAAACTGTCCAGCATTGGCGTTTGTGCCAACAGCCAGCCGGGCAACACTAGCACCAACAACAGCAATATTTGTGTGGATAGTTTGCTCATACCTAATCCTTTTCTGCGGGTGGTGCGGTACGGGCCTGACCAACGAGTTCGTGGCCGTCGGCAAACACTACTTTACTGATGCGCATATAGGAGGTGCCATCTCGCGCAGGAAATCCTTCAACGGTGATGTTATCGCCCGCCTTGAGCGATTCTTTAGTCCAGCCACGCCGTTTCAGAACATTGGGCGAATTAGTTTCGGCGCGCCATTGCGAAACCTGACCACTGGCGTCGACAACTGAGAATGTGAGCATGCCATGCGGATTACTGAATCGGAAACTGTCAACAGTGGCTGTAACAAATATGGTGTTGTCCGCCACAAAATGCACTGCGAAAGAATGATGGGCCTGCGCCAATGGCGCGAGAAAAAAAGCGATTAATATGATAACTAGGCCTTGGAATTTTTTACTGAGCATATAACAACCTTGCCTTTTGTAGCCTGACGGTACCCGATGTTAACGCTGACATTTTGGACAGTAAACAGTCGAGCGTTGCCCGAGCCGGATTTCCTTGAGGGAGGTATTGCATTGCACGCAGGGCTGCTCCCCACGCCCATACACAAGCAAGGACTGCTTAAAATAACCGGGTTTGCCATCACTACCTATAAAGTCGCGCAAGGTAGTTCCGCCTGCTGCAATAGCACGGCTTAGTACTTTTTTTATTTCCAACACCAAGGTTCGATACTGCGCAGCAGTAACAGAGCCTGCCTTGCGTTTGGGAGCGATGCCCGCAGCAAACAAAGCTTCATTGGCGTAGATGTTGCCGACTCCCACCACAACATGCCCGTCCATGATGAAGGTTTTGATTGGGACGCTACGTTTGCGGGAACGGGTAAATATATAGTCGGCGTTGAAGCTATCTTCTAGCGGTTCCGGTCCCAGCTCCGCCAGCAGTGGATGCGATGTGGGATCGCCCTGCACCCACAGCACACAGCCAAATCGACGTGGATCGTGAAACCGTAACACTTTGCCGCTGGCTAAACATAAATCAATATGATCGTGTTTAAGCACCGGCTCGTTGCTTTCCACAATCCGCAAGCTGCCCGACATGCCCAGATGAATCAGCACAGTCCCGACGCGTGTATTGAGTAGCAGGTATTTGGCACGGCGATCAATCGACGTGATCACTTGTCCAGCCAGATGTTGTGCGAGGGTGGGAGAAACAGGCCAGCGTAAACGTCTGTCTCTAATCAACACTTTTTCAACTACCACTCCCAGCACATGGGGAGTGATGCCCTGGCGGGTGGTTTCTACTTCGGGGAGTTCCGGCATGGCGCCTAGTTATCAAGCTGCTAAGTTATCGGAGCTGCATCTTATCAAGCTGTCGCGTGATCCCAGCAGCATCAGTACGCAAGCGGCTGATTAATTCATCTTCTGCATATTGCTCGGTGTCGAGTACCAAACGATCGTGAATCAGTTGTAGTTCGTGGAACACATACATCACTAAAATACACAGTGTTAACGCCGTGAAGGTAGAGTTGAACGACAACCCTAAACCCGAGGTCAACGCTGCAGGGTTGGTACTGTTTAATACAAATTGGGCACTTTCCAACGCTTCCCCGAGACCACGCACAGTACCCACAAAACCAATGGCTGGAATCGACCACACCGCAAACCGGATAGTCGACAATTCCGAATCGAGCCGAGTAGCTTCAATCTCACAACTATGATGCACGGTGGTGGCAGCATCCTGGATACTGCGAGTAGCGCCAAAACGCTTCAACGCCGATTTCAATACCCGCGGCACTACCGTTTCCCGCATGTGTTGCGGTAGTTGATCAAAGCGCCGCAGATGATCCCTAGCATCGTCGGGCAAAATGCACGAGCCCGGTTGCAACTGCAAAATGTCTTCTTCCAGCAATTTGCGGGAGCGGCTGGCGTGACTGACGCGCAGTGCTGCCAACAATAAGGCCCAAACGGTAACGATAATGGATGCCTCTGGTTCCGGCTCTGCAATAATTACCAGAATAGAGCGTGTGGGGGTGTATGTGGGGTCTGCATTGACCCGCGCTTGTTGCTCGACGCTCCACTGTTCCGCCGAGGGCCTGACATGCACAGCGTAAAAAATTTGAATCACCAGCGTAACCAGCAACAACAGGGCGATGCTCATGAAGCGATCTAGAGTCTTGTTGGTCTGGAGAACACCCAGCCAGTCTGAAATTTGCATTGTGTATAACCCTCAACCTGCGCACGCGAAAATTTGAATGAGTTTGCGGTGCCCGTGTAATGGCCTGAATGTAGCTGCCAGAGCTCGCGAATGCGCAGGAGAGTAAACGCCCTATTTGTTTAAGTCCAGCCTATTTAACCCCGCAAAAAAGTTACTCAATAAGTGCTCGGCGGTGTTTTTGTGCCGGGACTTAGTCACGCCCGAAAGCGCATTTTTATGCTTATAAAACAACTAAGCCTGCCCTTGTGTCCAACCGGGTTACTCTTAAAAACAAAGACCTACAGCACGGCAGTTGGCCCCGTTGTGCTTTATAGCCATGTAGCGCACCCTATACTCCAGTAGCGCCAAAAAATTGACTCTGGTGTTGTCTTGCCCCTGCTGCCAAAAACACAACACGCAGTGCTGCCATTGAACTATTCAACGCCGGCTTAAGTTTGAGTTAAGCTTAAGTGATTAATGATCAGACCTAAGACGCCCAGTTCGGGATATAAGGTGTTTTATTGGTACAATTGTTGGCACGTCAATCAGTTCATCGACGATCCAGTAATTAGTTTGTTAACTCGCAGTACCAACGTTACCTACGACACAAACGTCGAATAGTAATGCAAGCGGAGGCAACCATCATGCACAAATCACTCTCCTGGATGAAAAACTCGAGGATGAACAAGCCAGGGACGCGGTTCCCCTCCAAGGCTTTAGTATTAGCTGCTGCCGTGGGACTGGTCTTGGCCGGGTGTCAAACTCAACAGCAAAGCAGTAGTAGCAGCTCAATGCCCTCCATACCTACCGCTTCTTCAAGCTCCAGTTCGTCTTCACCACCATCAACGCCAAGCTCTTCAGCTTCGAGGCCAAGTAGTTCGCAACCTAGTTCCAGTTCTTCATCGTCCAGCTCGAGCTCGAGATCTTCATCGTCCAGCTCAAGCTCAAGCTCTTCATCGTCCAGCTCTACCGCCTCGACCAGGCCTTCGTCTTCGCAAACTGGTGGGACTCCACCTAGCTCTACCTCCAATAGCTCTACCTCCAAGCCGACGGGAGCAACAGGGACAACACAAAGCGCATCAAATTCTGGGGCTACAACAGACGGCAGCGAGAATGACGCAGAACAAGAAGGTGCAGAAGATGGTGTCGACGTAAACGTTTCTGTAAACGGTACCCCGCTGCCTTCTATTGACGCTCCGATTTCAGGCCTGCCAGGAGATGCCGGATTGCCAGGAGCTGCAGAACTGCCCGGCTCGACAGGTAGTCAAAATGGTGGAGGCACAGTCGCAAATACTGGCACGCAACCAGGGGCGGGTTCACAAGGTCGAACCCGCAATGGTTCAACCCAAGGCGCAACCCCAGGTGGCGCAACTGCTCGCGGTGCCGGTGACGATCCTTTTGCAGGTTTAGGTACGCCGGGCAGCGGCGGCATGACCGCCGCCGAACGCAGGGCAGCACTGGATGCCCGTCTGGAGGTCAGTTTTGGCGTTTTTGACGGCATGATTTTAAGCGATCGCGAACGTGCTCAGGCCGAAGCAGATGCAGCAGGCAGCCAGGTCATGAGCACCGGTGGCGGTCAAGGTGACGGCCAAGAAAACGGCGGTTTAGAATCGGGCGAGGGCTCTGTTGCAGTCGCCTCAGCCCCCAACAGCGCTGTCGGTGGTGTCATGCCAGCAGGCGGCATTGGGCGTGAAGGCGACTTCTCCAACGTCAATGCACCAACTTTCCCGGTGCCCGGTGATATCCCCAGTGGTGATGATGACGATGTGGTAGCACGTCAGTTACGCGAAGCAGCAATACACGAGCCCGATCCGGTACTCCGCGAAAAACTGTGGGACGAATACCGTAAATACTCTGGCTTGGCACAATAGTTAAATATCAGGCAATAAAGAACAAACTGGACACTTTCATGATCAAGTTAACCCGCCCCCTGTTGCTGTTGGCCATCTTGTGTCATCTGGTGGCATGCAACAGCCCAACGGTTAAAACTACCACTCTGGTGCCAGTGGTTGTCGATGCTACCAATATCCCAGAAGCTGAGCTGCTGGATATCGGAGTAGCAATTTTTGATCCAGGCCTTGACGATATTGCCAACAACCGTGAAGAGCTGACTTTTGCCGATGTACGGTTGGCAGAGACGCAATACGCGGCCTATCTGTTATCGCAAACATTACAAAGCAATGGCAATTGGGGTGTCGTGCGGGTGATCCCTAACGATCTGTCTTACTCCGATCTGGCAGTACGTGGCACCATTTTGCAGAGCGACGGCGAAACCATGTTGGTGCATATAAATGTCACTGATGTAACCGGCAAAGTGTGGATTGATAAAGATTACGAAGAAGTGGTCAGCAAATTCAGTTACGACCCGCGCCTGCGCCGCAACGAAGACTCTTTCCAAAGTATCTACAACCGAATAGCCAATGACATCTTGGCCTATCGTCAACAAAATTTGGAAAGTGCAGACTTAAAAAATATCCGTACCATTTCCAAAATTCGCTTTGCTGGTAATTTCGCTCCCCAAGTTTTTGATTCCTATCTGCAGACCGATCGTAACGGTATAACCAGTGTCAAAAGTTTGCCCGCCACCAACGATCCCCTGTTGACTCGCATCGACACCATTCGGGATCGTGACTATTTATACGTGGATGCACTGCAGGATCATTACGGAAATTTTGTGCGGCAGATGGAAGGTCCATACACTGAATTCCGGCGGGTCAGTTATGAAGAAGTAATGAAATACGACAAGGTTGTCGCCCAGTCCCGCCGCAACATGGTGATTGGTGTTGCTGCAATTTTGGGCGGGCTGGTAGCTACTCAAAGCACCAATGCTGCCGTAAATTATGCGGCTTACGGTGGTCTGTTCGGGGGTGGTTATCTCATCAAAGATGCCTTTGCCAAGCGTGATGAAGCACAAATGCAGGTGGAGGCTCTTGCCGAACTTGGAAATTCTTTGGGCACCGAAATTGCCCCACAAACTATTGAACTTGAAGAACGGGTGATCACTCTTACCGGTTCAGTAGATGCGCAGTATGCGCAGTGGCGTGAAATTCTGACCGATATTTATACTAATGATGTCGGCGCTAATGTGAGCACTGATGACGGTACTGAAGACGGTACTGAAGCCGCTACTGCGCCTGCAAATATAATTGAAGTGAAGTGATGCTGTAGTGATGCTGTAGTGATGCTGTAGTGATGCTGTAGTGATGCTGTAAAGCCGAGTAGGTAATACACATACAAAACATACAGCACTAGCTAGTGCATCCGTTTATAAAAGGTTTCAGGTTCTAATACCTGGTTCCATTAATATTTGTAAGACTTTTATTACATGACTGAAGTAATCACAGATAAAAACTCGCCGACTGCGCCGCCTCTGGGTATGGCAGAACAAATTTATCTTCGGCAGACCCAACAAAAAACCAACATTGTTTTATGGGGCATTTTTTCCCTGTTGCTAGTATTGGTAGGCACGGTGATCTTTGTGCTGCCCGCTTATGTAAACACGGCAACTTCAGATCTAGCACCTGCTGCCGCGCCAGCAGCTGCAGTTGCTGCGGCAACAGCAGTGGTAGGAATTTCTCCTTTTGAAGAAGCACAACTACTACGGCAGCGCACCAACGCTCAAAACACTTTGGCGGCTTTTCTACAACTGCAGACAACACTTGAAGAGCAACAGGTAATTAGTTGGTCAGAAACCCTCTTTAATGAGGCTCTGGCTCTTGCTCATGAAGGTGATGCCGCTTATTCAACTCAGCAATTTGAAAAGGCCAATACCCTTTATCAGTCCGGGTTAACCATGCTGCAGCAAATCAACGACAACAAGGCTGCCAATTTTGCCGATTTCATGTCCAAGGCCAACGCCGCCTATACTGCAGGCGATGCTGAGCTTGCTGTGCAAGCTTACAGCCAAGCATTATTGATCAATGGCGAAAGTACCGAGGCAGCTGCTGGCATGGATCGCGCCCAAGTGCTGACCCAAGTGCTGGATTTATTAAACGCTGGCCGCAAACTGCAAGCTGACAATCTCTTGGAACAGGCGCGCGACACCTTTCAACAAGCACAAACTTTGGACAATACACATGCCCAAGTAAGTGCCGCGCTAGCTGATGTAAACACTGCTATTGTGGAACGTAATTTTGCTGCTGCTATGTCACGCGGGTACTCTGCCTTGCAGGCGGGACAATTCGAATCGGCTTTGGCAGCCTTTGAGCAGGCATTGGCGATTCGTCCAGGCGCAAGTGAAGTTAGCGCTGCCATTGGGCAAGCCAAAGATCAGCAAACTTTTGCCGCTGTGACTGTGCGTATAAATGCCGCCACCACACATGAAGCAAACGAAAACTGGCAACAGGCGCTCATGGAATGGGATCAGGCGCTTGCTGTAGATCCCAATCTGGTAACCGCGAAAGAAGGACGCGCGCGTAGCAATAGCCGCAACAATCTCGATATTTTTTTGGTTGCCGCCATAAATGATCCACTACGGCTCGCGGCCGAAAGTGTCTATACCCAAACAGACCAAGTGCTTGCAGATGCAGGGCAACTATCCAATCCAGGGCCTAAATTAAGCCAGCAATTGCAGCAAGTTCGCGATTTTTTGCAGCGCGTTAAATTGCCCACAAATGTGCAGCTTCAATCTGACGGTTTCACGACAGTCTCGCTTTATGGCACAGGTGAACTGGGTACATTTACCGCACAAAGCGTAAGCCTGACGCCAGGAACCTACACTGCTGTTGGTGTTCGAACCGGCTATCGGGATGTGCGGCAGGAGTTTGTAGTCACCATTGATGGCCAAGCACCAGTGGTCACAGTTGCCTGTGATGAAGCAATTTAAGCAACCAGCCTAGTAGCCCGCACGAGTTAAGAACCGACCATGTCAGAACAGCCCTTACCGCAACCACACTATCATGCAGACGATGAACCAATTGTCCCGATAGACTTTACGCTACCCGGCGCCGAGCGTAATCGCCTGTTTAAGCTGCCCAAAACAGTAAATCTTGTAGTTGGCGGGATTTTGCTGGTGTTTTTTGGTATCAGCTGGTTTGTATTAACAGCCCGATCGGTTTTTTTCGATGTGCTGCCCATCGGCAGCACTTTAACGGTTGCCGGTCAGCTGTCAGTACAGGCTGGGGAGCGTTACCTTATTCGCCAAGGCGCTGTTGAGGTAAAGGTAAGTGCAGAAGGTTATTACGACTTTACCGGTGAGCTAAACATTGGCGAAGAGCAGGCCCAGACTTTTAAACTGGAACTCACTCCCTTACCAGGATTTCTGGATCTGGACACAGGCGCTGTAATCGGAGCTGAAGTAAGTGTCGATGGTGAAGCTGTAGGCATCACACCCTTGTTGCAACTGGAAATGGCCGCAGGTGAACACACGCTACGTGTACAAGCTGATCGTTATGAACCTCTAGAAGTTAATGTCAGCATGGAAGGCCGTTCTACTTCTCAAACACTGTCGCTTGCCTTAGTGAGGGCGTGGGCAAATGTGGCCTTTACCACAACACCCGCCGGAGCCACTGTCATTATCGACGGCATCGATGCAGGCTTAACACCCGTCAGCGCCCAAGTGCTGGCAGGTAAACATGAGGTCGTCGTCAAACTAGCTGCACATAAAGCCTGGACTGATACGTTCAGTGTGGTTGCCCGCGAAGATATCAACTTGCCAGAAATAACACTGGAACAGGCCGATGGTCTTGTGTTGCTACGCTCCACTCCTACCAATGCCAGCGTGACAGTCGACGGAACATTTCAAGGTCAAACGCCATTGGAAATTACCCTCCGACCCGGTACCAATCACAATCTGGTTTTTTTCCTGAATGGTTATCAGGAAGAAAGTCGCCAGATCAGCACCAATGCTGCCGCTGAAAGCGCAGTTAATGTCACCTTAGAAGCCATTACCAGTTCGGTGCAGATTTCAACCACCCCTGCCGATGCTGAACTTTTTATCAATGGCACGGCACGCGGCTCTGCCAATCAAAATATTGAATTACTCGCCGCCAGCCAGACCATCGAAATTCGCCGAGCTGGATTTGTACCCTACACTACCACGTTTATTTCACGACCCGGATTTGCGCAGGAACTGACTGTTGAACTAAAAAGTGAGGAGCAACTGCGGGTCGAATCAATCAAGCAGGATATCAGCACCGTTAACGGCCAAACTCTCAAACTAGTCTATCCCGGCAACTTCGTGATGGGCGCATCGCGGCGTGAAGCCGGTCGGCAGGCCAATGAAGTGATTCGCAATGTGTCGTTAACCAAACCTTTTTATCTGTCGCATGCTGAAGTGAGCAACGCTCAGTTTGTTGCTTTCGATGCAGAACATACCTCGGGAGTAGTAGAAGGTCGAACTCTTAATAATGATAACCAGCCTGTGGTGCGTGTTACCTGGGAGCAAGCAGCACTGTATTGCAACTGGCTTAGCGCCCAAGAAAATCTGCCGCCTTTCTATACAGTAACAGACGACGTCGTTAACGGTATTAATCCCACCAGTATTGGTTACCGCCTGCCCACAGAAGCAGAATGGGATTGGGCGGCCCGTGTGAATGGCGATCCTTCTAGCCTATTGAAATTTCCCTGGGGAGCAGAGTTGCCACCGCCCGATAATCATGGCAATTACGCTGATATTTCTGCGGCCAATTTTCTCGGCAGGATTTTGGTGAACTACAACGATGGCTACATGGGATCAGCACCCGTTGGTAGTTTTGCAGCCAACCCTAATGGTTTTTACGACATGGGCGGCAATGTTGCCGAATGGGTAAATGATTTTTACGGTACCGGTGCTGCCGCCTCTAACGCGCCAGAATTAAATCCTGTAGGGCCAAGCAGTGGCACCTATCATGTGATTCGCGGCTCTAGTTGGGCGCATGGCACTGTGACAGAACTGCGGCTTTCCTTTCGCGATTACAACAATGCCGAACGTGACGATGTCGGATTTCGAATAGCGCGTTACCTGGGTGAATAAGATGCGTGACTGGCTTACATTTTTGCTGGTAATAGCAGGTTTTGCACCGCTAATGTTTGTGCTTGCTGCAGAGCCTGCAGTTACCAACGTCGATCAGGCAACTGTCGATGCGGCCGTAAAAGAAGACGTCGCCCAGCTCCCCGTTCTTTCTGCCAGCGACGCCCAAATTGCCGAGGACATGCTCACTGCTGAGGCCGCAGCTGGTGCAAACGAAGCAGGGACAGGGACTACCGCTGCAACGGCTACCCCATCCAACAGCGATGAAGATTTTGTACCAACGATACAAATATCCGAAGATTTATCAGTGTCTTTTCCGGTCGACATTTAAAATTATGCAACGCCTTACAACCATGCAGCAGGAGCTTAACGATCCGTGACGCCTTACCTGATCGAACTGACGGACCATAATATTTGTGTTCGCAGTCAACACGAGCTACTCGCCCGCAGCCCCGGCTTTGCCAACATTGTCGGCCTTGCACCCGTGTTTGGCGAAACCGCTCGTAGTCAGGCACGACAACATCCACGGCATAGCTTCAATCAGTTCTGGTCGCAGCTCAGCCTAGATCCACTCACCATTAAGAATAAACATTTTCGCCATACCGCCGATCTTGCTTACGGGCATCTCGACACTCTCACCAGACCTCTTAATTTAGAACACGGTGCTGTTATTGCCGTGCCTAGTAACTATAACCGCAGCCAGTTGTCTGTGTTGCTGGGAGTAGTAAAGCAATGTGCGTTTAGTGCGGTTGGCTTAGTAGATTTGGCCTTGCTACAAGCAGCCGGGACCGTGGCAAACGAATCTTCGGCAAACGAATGCATCATTATTGATCTGCAGTTACATCAAGCGGTGTTGACCAGTTTTCGCCAGGTTGATGGCCATCTTTTGAAAGAGCAAGTGGTACAGATTCCCTTCGCTGGATTGCTTGCTTTGCAGGATGCTTGGGTCAATATGATATGTGATGAATTTATCAGCCAGAGTCGTTTTGACCCGCAGCGCGATGCCGAGTCCGAGCAGTTTATTGCCAATCAGCTAAGTCGATTATTGAGCACCAGCCAAAATACTAACGAACAGATACTGGAAATAAATCTGAAAGGGACGGTGCATCAAGTTCACCTGACCCGAGCGCATTTTGAACAGAAGTCACAAGCCATTTTTACGCGTATAAACCAACAGATCAGCGAATTGCGTCACCCTAGCAGCACCCTACACGTAAGCGCCAGCCAGCTGCAGTTGCCAGGCTTAAGCCAAGCCATTCCTGGTTTGATCGCCCTTGATGATGAGATGGCCGTGCACACCTGCCTGCAGCACCTGGAACATATCCAGCGCGCGCCCGACAGTTTGCAGTTTATAACCCGCTTGCCCTTAGCAAAATCAGCTGCCTCCCGCGCACCGACCCTGCCCACACGTAACCCTACTCATGTGTTGTTCCAACATAGAGCCCTGTTACTCCCGCTCGGTAGATTGACACTAGGCACAGCGCCTGCTGCTCTCGAAAGCGCCCGCATCATGCCCTTAACCACGGTGGATTTTAGTGGTGCAATTTCGCTGCTGCGTACCAACAAGGGTGTGCAACTGGAAATTCATACCGCTGAACCGGTATTGCACAACGGGCAGCCTGCTCAAAACGGACAAATGTTGGTGCTCGGAGACGGCCTGCAACTGGGTCAGAGCGCGCTTACTCTGCAACTGATCGTCGTGGAGCAGGTGACGTGAGCAAAAAAAGAATCCGCTCAGTTGACCCCATCAGCATGTCGTTTCTAGACGTCATCTCCTGCGGTTTTGGTGCGGTGATTTTGCTGTTTATGGTGATGAAACACTCGACCAGTCTCGAACTTCCCTCTGTTACTCCTGAATTGGTGGCCGAAATCGACCTGTTGGACGAAGAAATTAGGGATGGCAAAGAAGGTCTGGTGCGAGTCCGCAACACCCTTTCGGATGTGGATTTGCAAATGGTACAAGCACAAGGTTTGGCCAGCTCCATTGAAGAAGAAATCAAAACGTTTCTGGAAGAGTTGGCGCAAATGGAAAACAACACCCTGGCCAACGAAGAGAGTGTGGCAAAACTAAAAGCCGATATTGATTCACTCGAAGAAGAACTGAATCGATTACGTGCCGCCGAAGATCAGGTTACCGGCAATAACATTCGTGAATTTATCGGCGATGGTAACCGCCAATACCTCACCGGACTGATTCTAGGTGGTAACCGAATCCTGATCCTGGTCGACATGTCGGCCAGTATGCTCGATAACACCATCGTCAACATTATTCGGCGCCGCAACATGCCCGACGCTGAGCGTATTAATTCGGCCAAATGGATTCAGGTACGAAAAACAGTGGACTGGCTCACTACCCAATTGCCCGTGCCCAGCCAATATCAGATTTATGTTTTCAACAACGAGGCGCGATCGCTATTGCCTGGCACTGAAGGCCGTTGGTTGGAAGTGGCGGATGAACCACAATTAACCCAAGCAGTGACTGCGCTGAACGCAATCATTCCCAATGAGGGTACTAATCTAGAAAACCTGTTTGTGTCCATAAGTCAGATGAATCCCTTACCTGACAACATTTTTCTGATCACTGATGGGCTGCCGACGCTTGGCAGTCGAGGAAAAACAACTGGCACTATAACCGGCAGAGACCGTGAAGAGTTATTTGAAAATGCTCTCCAGAAATTACCTGAGAACATCCCGGTAAATGTGATCATGTCGCCCCTGGAAGGCGATCCGATGGCGCCCGGCTGGTACTGGCAACTGGCAATCCAGACCAAGGGTTCATTTATGATGCCGTCCCCTGATTGGCCATGATGCACTCAGGGACTTACCACAAAAATATTTGGTGCAGTTATTTCTGCAGCGTTGATAACAGTAAAATTTAACAGGGTGCAAGGACATCATGGCACGTAAAAGACGAGATGCAGACCCTTTCACTATGTCTTTTCTGGACATCATGTGCTGTGGTTTTGGAGCCATCATTCTGTTGATGATGATCTCTAGGTCATCGCCTGAAACTGATGCATCTTCTGCATTGGAAGTCTCCCAAACCCCTGTCGAAGGCAGTGTGCTGAATCTGCAAAAACAGTTGTTTGCAATCCGTGGCGAAACCAATGTGTACAACCGCGATCTCAATGCCAAACACGAACAATTGTCTGACTATAACGCCCGCATTGCTCGTTTGCGCCGCGAGCTATCTACGCTCAACGGCCGCTTCAATACGACGACATTACAATCGACCGACTTTGAACAACTGCAAGGTCAGCTGGCCGTGGCACGGCAAGATCTGACTGCAGAGATGAAACGTTTGCAGCTGAACCTCGGCGCCCAGATCAACACGGATTCCGTGGGTGGCGTTCCGGTAGACAGTGAGTACATTATTTTTATCATTGATACTTCGGGCAGTATGTTTAATTACGCTTGGGATCGCATGATGGAAACAATGGCCGATACACTGGAAATTTATCCGGCAGTAAAAGGCATTCAGGTCATGAGTGATCAGGGTGATTATATGTTTTCCACCTTCCGTGATACCTGGATACCCGATTCACCCGCGCGCCGCGCAGCTATTATGCAACGCCTGCGTACTTGGAATCCCTTTAGTATTAGCTCTCCCGTAGAGGGCATCATTAAGGCAATTCGTACTTTTTATGATCCCGAAAAGAAAATCAGTTTGTACGTATTTGGGGATGACTTTACCGGCAACTCGATTGCCGATGTGGTGGAAACTGTTGATCGAATAAATGTGGAGTCTGGTACGGGTGAACGCCTGGTACGTATCCATGGCATTGGTTTTCCGGTAATCCTTTCGCAACCTCGACGCTATCAAACTGGCGCATTCCGGTATTCTGCGTTAATGCGAGAACTGGCGCGGAAAAATGGCGGGACTTTTGTAGGATTGAATGATTTTTATTGATGCTAAATAAAAGCCGAGTAATATGAAACTTCCTCCATTAAGCTTTGGGGGCAGTATAAGTAAAACTGAAAAAGTAATTTTTATGAGCAAAGCTAAGAACACACACCCTTATTTGTTAAACACTTTGCTGCTGTGTTTACCCTTACTGTTGGTCAGTGCTTGCTCGGTAAGTACCATTACTTTGACCGGGAGTTATCCTACGCCGCTGGCACAAAAACTCCCATTGACCGTCGGTGTTTATTACCCGGACGAGCTCAAAAATTACACTTTCACTGAATTTGACGACAGCACTGGCAAGGATCAGTACATCATCCAAAGTGGGTCCTCGCAAATCGCATTGTTCAACACTTTGTTGCCGGCTTTGTTTGAAAATGTGGTGATGCTCGATACTCTGGACAATGTGCAAAGCAACACCAGCGTGGATGCAGTGTTTGTCCCTGCCATTGTGGAATTCCAACTCGGGCTGCCGAGCAAAACCAAACTCAATGTTTATGAGATCTGGGTCAAGTACAACATGCGCTTAGAAAATAATGAAGGTGAAGTCATTGCTGATTGGGTAATGCCTGCTTACGGCAAGTCTCCGGAAGAATCTTTTCAGTCGGTTGATAATGGCATACAAAACGCAGCGGTGGTCGCCATGCGCGATCTAGCCGCCAGCTTTACCCTTGAGTTTGCCGACAACCCCGAAGTAAACGAATGGCTTAAAGAAAACGAATATCTCGCCAAATAATGTACTAAAAATAGCACTAAAAAAAAGCACACTAAAAACAGGCAACATGTGCAGGTAATGCCACCATGAACATGAGAATGAACATGAGAATGAACATAAACAGATCCAGTATTCTTACCTGCCTGCCACTCTTGCTTACGTTAACACTGCCGGCTTGTACTACTACTGAAATTGATGAATTTCGGCAGGGTGAAACCAGCATCTCCGCCAGTGAAAAAATCGTCATTTTAGGTCGTAGGCAAAATAACAATTACGAAACTGAAGGCAGCTTTGTTAATTGTGTTGCCAATATTGTCAGTTCGGGCAAAGACGGCATAACGGTTGTACCTGAACAAGAATTTTTGGATGCCATGTTTCCTTTTTTTGAACCCCGCACTGCGCCCATGCGTACAACTCACTTAAAGGAATTAATGAGCGTGGAAGTTGCGGAGCAAAAATTAGAAGAGTTTGGTGTTGAATATATCGTTTGGCTTGATGGCCTCACGCAACGCACGGATGGTGGGGGCTCCATGTCATGTGTTATTGGACCAGGTGGTGGTGGTTGTTTCGGTTTTGGCACCTGGACAGACGATTCTAATTTTGAAGCAGAAATCTGGGATATGGACAGTCAAGAGTCTGTTGGCTCTATCAGCACTGATGCCAATGGTCAGTCTTATATGCCCGCTATTGTGATCCCGATCCCTTTTATTGCGCGCGTGGAAGCTAATGCGTGTAGCGGACTTGGCAATCAACTCAAACAATTTATTAAAGGCAGTTAAGCTGCCTTGCACTTGCTAGCTTGTGGAATATCCATAACTTCAGTTTGGATTAAGATTAACAGGAGTACACTTGAGTTAATGCAAAACCAACCTGCCCTTACATTAAGCCACCAACTTTTTATGCCTTTTACTCGCGTGTTATTGCTCATTACGCTTGCCTGCTTGAATGCTTGTGCTGCCAATCCTACCGGCGGGGCAAATTTTGTACTTATGAGCGAAAAAGGAGAGATCAAAAAAGGCAAAGAAGAACACGAAAAAATTCTGGAACAACAACAGGTTTATCAGGATCCAAAACTCCAAGCCTATGTGGAGAAAGTAGGAAAAAAACTAGCAGCTGTCTCACACCGTCCAGATCTAGACTACGTTTTTACCATCATCGATAGCCCCGACATAAACGCCTTCGCCCTGCCAGGTGGTTATGTCTATATCAATCGCGGTTTAATGGCTTTTCTTACTACGGAAGCACAGTTGGCCGCTGTATTAGGACACGAGATTGGTCACATTACGGCGCGGCATGCCGTGCAACAACAAGCTGCTGGCACTACTTCCAATATTCTTTCGACTGCTGTAGTTCTTGTGACGGGTGTTTCAACACTGGGTGAAACCGCCAGCTTGTTTGGGGGGGCGCTTATAAGTGGTTATGGCCGAGAAATGGAATTGGAAGCAGATGGGCTCGGTGCAGAATATTTAATCAAGGCTGGTTATGATCCAAATGCTATGGTTGAAGTGATCAGTGTTCTGAAAAACCACGAGGACTTTACCAAGAAAACTTCCAATCGCGGCTCTGCATATCACGGCTTATTCGCCACTCATCCGCGCAGTGATACCCGCTTACAAGAAGCTGTCGGCAAGGCAGGTACTTTAGATCAATCAACTGTTGTTACTGCTGCAATTGATCCTACCGAATTTCGCACTAGTCTAACCGACATGATAATTGGACCAACCTTACAAAATATGACAGGGGATCAAGCGCGTAACCGCTATTACCAAACGTTGCTCAACTACACCATGGTATTTCCAGATGCTTGGACCTTTGCCGAAACACCCACCACCGTAACAGCTAACGATGCTGCCAATAGTGCCTTACTAAAAGTTGAAGTACAGCGCTTGCAAGAAAATATCGAACCGCGTGTGTACCTGCGTGACAATCTGCACATTCCAGATTTACAACAATCGGAGGACTTGTCCCAGTTTGGCTTATCGGGTTACACGGGCATTCGTCCTGATACACAAGAGCGCATTGCTGTAATGTATTATGGACGACGCGCATTTTTGTTCACCGGCACCTCCAATACCGACCCTCTTAGTAAAGCCATTTTGGAGAGCATAAAATCTTTTCGCCCCATCGCACGCAATGAAGGTATTTTTGCCGATCCAGTAAAAATTGCCTGGATTCAGGCTAATGACAAGCTCACGTATGCTGAACTTGCCAAAGAAAGTCGAATACCGGAATATCCTGAAGACACTCTACGCCTGATGAACGCAGACTATCCCAGTGGCGAACCTGTTGCTGGTGAGTGGATCAAGATTGCAAATTGAATTTTCGTAATTCGATAATTTTCTTATCAATTTTCTCCATAATAAAAAATAAGCAACAACCATGTACAACTGCCCTTATTGCAACCAGCTTGGCATCACTGCCCTCCATAAACTTCGTTCTGTTTTTTTTAATCCTGCTATTTGTAAACTTTGCCACCGACCCTCTCATTTACATCTCAAGCATGCCATCCAAGCGCTGTTTACTTGGGCGATGTTAAGTTGGTTATTTATTGGGGTGGCTTTGTACGAAGGAATGACTGTGTATTTGATAGGTACAGTGCCAGCATTGTTGCTGGCAATAGACAAACACATGCTCACCGCACCGCTGCAAACTTTATAAGAGTGGGCAATTAATTAGCGGTGCTGGTTGAGGAAGAATCAGCCTGAAGTGTGGCTGTTAAAGTTGCTGTTTTTGTGCCGTAAAAATGTACCCGGCTATTGTAGCCGCTATTGTTGCAGCTATTGTTGCTGCAACAGTTCCAGCTCTTCCCAGCGACGATATAACTGTTCCAGTTTTTGATGCGCTTTACCCAGCTTGATCACAACAGGTTCGGTTTCGGCAACCGGACGCTTGAAGAATCCTGAGCTAGCAACTTCAAGCTCCATTACGCTAATTTCCTGTTCAGCAGTTTCGATTTGCAGCGGCAGCTGCTGCAGTTCTTTTTGCACTTTATGGGGCAGTTTGGTTTTTACAACAGCTTGCTGCAGTGGTGGTGGTTTTTTTACTGAAATTGGCGCTGCTATTGCGGTTGTTTTATTTTCGAAGCTGCCTCCATGTTTTAGCCAGTCTCGATAGCCACCTACGAATTGTTTTACTTTGCCATTACCTTCAAACGCAATACAACTGGTCACAACATTGTCGAGAAATTCGCGGTCATGACTGACGAGCAGCAATGTGCCTTCATAATTGAGTAGTAATTCTTCGAGCAACTCCAGCGTTTCCAGATCGAGATCGTTGGTGGGTTCGTCCAAAACCAAAAGGTTTGCTGGCTTACTGAACAAACGAGCCAGAATCAACCTGTTTTGTTCTCCACCAGACAAAGCTTTTACTGGCTGGCGCAAACGTTCAGGCGAAAACAGAAAATCCTGCAAGTAGGAAATCACATGTCGTGAGCGGCCGTTAATTTCGATGAACTCACTGCCTTCGGCTACATTTTCGATAACCGTTTTTTCCATTTCGAGCTCAGCTCTGAACTGATCGAAATACGCTAACTCCAATTTGGTGCCAATCTTGAGCATGCCATGCTCAGGAGGTAACTGGCCGAGCAAAATTTTCAGTAGCGTGGTTTTGCCACAACCGTTGGGGCCTATTAGACCAATCTTGTCGCCACGCATAATCTTTGTGGAAAAATTGGTTATGACTGGCCTGCCATCGAAACTATGGCTGATTTTTTCCGCTTCAATCACGATTTTACCGGACTGCTCGGCCACATTAACTTGCATGTTGGCTTTGCCTTCCACATAGCGACGTGCGCTAAATTCATTACGCATGGCCTCGAGGGCGCGCACCCGACCTTCGTTACGGGTACGTCGGGCTTTAATGCCCTGACGAATCCACACTTCTTCAAGCGCCATTTTTCTGTCGAATTCGTGATTGGCCTTGGCTTCGGCATCAAGTTGTTGATCCCGAAACACCAGGAAACGCTGGTAGTCGTGTTGCCAAACGCGCAAATTACCGCGATCCAGCTCCAGAATGCGATTGGCAACTTGTTGTAAGAAGCTTCTATCGTGAGTGATAACAACAACAGCACCACGAAAATCCTGCAATTGTTTTTCCAGCCATTGGATAGCGGGGATATCAAGATGGTTGGTTGGCTCGTCGAGCAGCAGCACGTCCGGATCGGACACCAAGGCTTGACCCAAAGCAACACGTCGCGCCCAGCCGCCGGAAAGTTCGGCCATGGTTTTGTCATTCGGCAAGTCGAGAATAGTCATAACATTCTCGACTTTTTGTTGCAGGCTCCACGCGCCTTTTATGTCGATCTCGCGCTGCACCTCTTCCATTTGCTGCATCACTTGCGCAGTTGGCTCCATCTCGATGAGGTGGTGAAATTTTTTGATCAACGCTGCTGAATCTGCCAAACCGTCTGCAACATAATCAAATACGGTCATTGTGCTAGAGGCAGGTAATTCCTGATCAAGATAGGCAATGCGAATTTCTGGCTCTTTCCAAAACTCACCGCCATCGGCTTTTATAGAGCCATTGAGCAATTTCATAAAGGTAGTTTTGCCGGTGCCATTACGGCCAAGCAGGCCCCAGCGTTCGCCAGGTTGAATAGTTAAATTCACCTTGTCGAGTAGCACTTGAGTGCCGTAGGCAAGATATATGTCAGTAAGGCGAAAAAGAGGCATACAGGGGGCGCGGGGAACTACGTTACAATGGCATGTTTTTGCGAAGCGGCGAGTCTACATGAATTGTGCCCCAGAGTCCTTTAAACGTTTGATTGTTGGCATTAGCGGGGCCTCGGGCATTGTTTATGGCATCGAAGCTCTCTCACAACTTAGGCAGTTGGGAATCCAAACCCATCTAGTGGTCAGCAAGTCGGCCATGCTTACTTTGTCCCACGAAACCGATCTTAAATATGCACAGCTATGTGCACTTGCTGATGTACATTACCAAAACACTGATGTTGGCGCAGCCATAGCCAGTGGCAGTTTCAAAACCATGGGCATGCTAATAGCTCCCTGTTCCATTCGTAGCTTGTCGGAAATTTCTTCTGGGGTGACCTCGTCATTACTAAGTCGTGCGGCTGATGTTGTTCTCAAAGAGCGTCGACGTCTGGTTCTGATGGTCCGCGAAACGCCCCTGCACGCAGGTCATTTGCAAAGTATGCTCAATGTAACGCACATGGGTGCAGTCATCGTACCGCCTGTTCCAGCGTTTTATACTCGACCGCAAACGTTGCAAGACATCGTCCGCCAAAGTGTTGGCCGTACGTTAGATTTATTCGGATTAGACAGTGGCATTAGCCGCTGGGGGGAAGAGCCCCCAAAGCAGTGACTTGCCAAAGCAGTGACTTGCCAGAGAAGTGATTTTTAGAGTTGGGAAAAATCTTGCAGGGGTGTGCAACACCGCACCCCCCGCGAATCAATTCATGTACCGAGCGATTCGGTACACGGTTGTAACAACATGAAACGCTTTTGTTACTTGATCTTGGCTTCGGAATAGATCACATGTTTGCGCACAACAGGATCAAACTTTTTGATCTGCATTTTGTCCGGCATGTTGCGTTTGTTTTTGTCGGTTGTATAGAAGTGGCCGGTGCCAGCACTTGAAACTAAACGGATCTTGTCTCTCATATTCGGATCCCCTCTGTGGGATTATAGATACGGGTATTAGGATCAGACCTTGCTGATCTTGTTAAGCTTTTCTTAAATTTATTTCTTAAATTTATTTCTTAAACTTTTTCGCCACGGGCACGAATCTGACCCAGCACCAAATCAATACCCAATTTGTCGATCACCCGCATACCTTTGCTGGATAAACGTAGTTTAACAAATCGTTTTTCTGCTTCGACCCAAAACCGATGGGTGTGGAGATTGGGGTTAAAACGACGCTTGGTACGGTTTTTGGCGTGCGACACATTATTGCCGACCTGAGGGCTTTTGCCGGTAACGATACAGACTCTGGACATAGGATTGCCTCGTATTACTTAAAGGGCTGATTTGCCGCAAAAAAAGAGGCGCGATTTATACCAGATAGCCCCCCGCCAAGGCAAGGAATTAGTCCAGTTTAGCCTTGTTTTGAGCCGTGTTGGTGGACTGGCACAAGCCCAACATAGTCATTTACTGCCGTAAATGCGGCGGACTAAATTATTTTTAGCAAGTCATTGCTGCTCAAAACAACAGATCAACACAGGTTACACCTGATTTTATTCACTACTGACTTTTCACAACAAACCCCGCTCTGCCAAAGAAGTCACCGCGCTGTCGCCAACCACCAAATGATCAAGGGTTCGTATATCAATCAGCGACAACGCATTTTTCAAACGCCGTGTAATACTGATATCTGCTTGGCTGGGCTCGGCGACCCCAGATGGGTGATTGTGCGCAAAAATGAGCGCAGCGGCATTATGATGCAGCGCCCGACGTACCACTTCGCGTGGATGTACCATCGACCCGTCTATGGTGCCGAAAAACAATTCTTCCTGCGCAATCACCCGATGTTGGTTATCTAGAAACAAACATAAAAAAACCTCGCGCGGATAGGACCGCATACGACTTTTAATATAGTCACGAGTCAACGCTGAAGATGTTAAACAATCGCTGCGCTGCAGGGTCTCAAGCATATGCCGCTGCGACAGCTCCAGCGCTGCCTGCAATTGGGCATATTTGCTGGTACCCATGCCACGTTGCTTGCAGAAATCATCTGTCTTAGCTTCAAGAATCCCTCTTACCCCACCAAACACCGTTAACAAGTTTCGCGCAAGGTCCAACGCCGAATGTCCTGCCGTGCCGGTTCGTAAAAAGATGGCCAGCAACTCTGCATCCGACAGGCTCTGCGCGCCTTGCAGCAACAACTTTTCGCGCGGTCTTTCGTGTATTGGCCAATCATTGATTGCCATAGCTCCTCCTTGAGCGCAGCGTAATTGGGAGCACTCAGTCTAGTAGAAAATTTACCGTGTAGCTGGACTTTGCAGACGCTAACGGCCGCCACACAGGCTCTGCAACATTTCTATTTTTTCTTGCAATACTTTCTTGGAGTAGAATGTTGTGATGCCAAACCCCAGCGGTGTCATTTATGCTATTTCTAGCCTGGATTGAAGATTTTCCCCTTAGCATTTGGGTGCGCGAATCCACTTGGGGTTTTCCAATTTCGTTGACCATGCACGCCATTGGGATGGGGTTTTTGGCTGGCATTAATTTTGTTTTTGCGTTGCGCGTGCTGGGTATTGCACCGCAGGTTTCGCTACTGGCTCTAAAACGGTTTTTCCCTTTGCTGTGGGCGAGCGCAGTGCTCAGCCTGTTTTCCGGACTACTGTTACTGTTGGCATATCCAGCTAAAGGCCTGACTAATCCCCTGTTTTATCTAAAGCTATGCCTGATCTGCAGCGGCCTGGTACTAATCAACAAACTCGCTACTGCCGTAACAAGTACCACAAGCAGTAACACCGCCATAATTACTGGCTCACACAAAATACTTGCCGTGTGTTTATTGTTGCTGTGGATGGCGACCATTACCGCCGGTCGTTTTCTGGCCTACACACACAGCGTATTAACTGTCAGAGAGTTGATGGCTTTTTAAATTCGTTAAATTTTGCATATTTGTGACAGTTGCAGGGGGGCATCAATGGAAGCACAATTTTTGGAATTTTCCCGCAGCCTGGGCATTTATGGCTTTATGAATTCGCCTTGGGGCTGGCCGATTGCCGAGTCTATTCATTTTATCGGCCTGTCGATGTTGATTGGTGCCGTTGGCTTGTTTGATTTGCGAATGCTGGGTTTTGTCAAAACCATCCCGCTGGCGGCCATGCACAAACTGGTTCCTTTTGGTGTAGCCGGGTTTCTTCTTAACGTAACGACTGGTGTTATGTTCATTACCACTGTGCCTGATCAATACCTCTACAACCCGGCCGTGCAAAGTAAATTACTGTTTTTGGCAGCGGCAGGAATCAACATGTTGCTGTTCTATCTGCTGTGTTACCGCCAAGTCAGCGCCGCCCATGCGACAACCACCGCGCTGACCAAAGCTAAGATATTTGCCCTCATATCCCTCACATGCTGGCTGGGGGTTATCGCTTGTGGCCGCCTCATTACTTTTTACCGACCCCCTTTTTATTGGTGCATTTGGTGCAGTTGAGTCCGTTTGAATCTTCTCACTCTTGTTGATAGGCTCACTCTACTACCAGATTTAATCCTTTTCAGTTCACAGCGATGTACTAGCTCGTCATGCTCAGTCTTCACAACAAACACATCATTTTAGGCATTACTGGTGGCATTGCCGCCTATAAGAGCGCCGAGTTATGTCGTGAGCTGATTAAAGCCGGAGCCAAAGTAAAAGTGGTGATGACCCAGGCCGCGCAAGAATTTATTACACCGCTTACCCTGCAATCTCTGTCAGGCAACAAGGTTCATACGCAGTTGTTGGATACTGAAGCGGAAGCGGCTATGGGGCATATCGAGCTAGCACGCTGGGCTGATCTGATCCTGGTGGCACCGGCCAGCGCCAACTTCATTGCCAAATTAGCCAATGGCGAAGCCGGCGATTTACTCTCCACACTGTGCCTTGCCCGCAAAGGCTTGCTTGCCATTGCCCCCGCCATGAACCAGGCCATGTGGGGCAATAGTGCTACTCAGAAAAATTTGCACACCTTGCTACAGACAGGCATCAAGGTGTTTGGCCCCGATGCAGGTGAGCAGGCTTGCGGTGATGTAGGGCTCGGGCGTATGCAGGAACCAGCCGTGTTGGCCGCACAGGCCGCTGCCTTGTTTGAAACAGGCATTCTGGCGGGACGCACGATAACCATCACAGCCGGCCCCACGCGTGAGGCGCTCGACCCAGTACGTTACATCAGTAACCACAGCTCCGGCAAAATGGGATATGCCTTGGCACGCGCTGCAGTAGAGGCGGGCGCCAAGGTTTGTCTTATCAGCGGCCCTACAACTTTATTACCTCCACCAAACTTAACTTTTATTCAGGTTGAGAGTGCTACGCAAATGCTGACCGAGTGTCAGGCACATCCCGCCGATATTTTTATCTCAGTTGCTGCGGTGGCAGATTACCGAGCTGCAGAGGTGGCCGTGGATAAAATCAAAAAAACCGGCCATGATCTTACTCTGCGCTTGGTCCAAAACCCCGACATCCTAGCCACAATTGCTCGCACCGAGCCACGCCCTTTTTGTGTGGGATTTGCTGCCGAAACTGAAAATTTGGTCAGCAATGCCCGCACCAAGTTACACAGTAAAAATCTTGACCTGGTGTTTGCCAACTTTGCCACCGCAACTTTCGGCAGTGACTGGGCAAGTGTGACCGCCTGCTGGAAAGACGGCGAAACGCAGATGGGGCCCGCAAGTAAAGATCAGCTTGCGCGACAAATGCTGATGTTGATTGCAACAAACTTGCAACACGCACAATGAACGCCACCGCTATCCTTGCCACTCAAGGCCAAGATTGATATTTTTTAAGTGTGCTAAAAACGCATTAATCCTGCGTATAATCGTGCGTTAGGTGCAAGTAAGTAATCGCTACTTTGGAATATGCCATGACTTTGGATATCAATGCTGCCCGCAATATAGCCAGTGTATTGACTGAGGCGCTGCCTTACATTCAGCGCTTTACCGGCAAAACAATTGTCGTGAAATACGGCGGCAATGCCATGACTGATGAGCACCTGAAAAACAGTTTTGCACGCGATATTGTGCTGATGAAACTGGTGGGCATGCATCCTATTGTTGTGCACGGCGGCGGCCCGCAGATCGGATCCTTGCTGCAAAAACTGAATATTCAGTCCAGTTTTGTGGAAGGCATGCGTGTTACCGACAGCGCCACCATGGATGTGGTGGAAATGGTGCTGGGGCTGGTGAACAAACAAATCGTCAGCCTGTTGAGCAAAAACGGCGGCAAAGCCATCGGCATTACCGGCAAAGATGGTGACTTTATTCGGGCTCGAAAAATGACGATGACCCGTCAGACGCCCGGGATGGATGCCCTGGAAATCGTCGACATCGGCCAGGTAGGGGAAGTGGAATCCATTAACCCAGCCATCATCAACATGCTCAAGCAAAGCGATTTTATTCCCGTAATTGCCCCCATCGGTTCCGATGCCAACGGCGAGTCTTACAACATTAATGCCGACATCGTGGCAGGAAAAGTTGCCGCACTGGTGGGAGCCGAAAAATTAATTTTGTTAACTAATATTTCCGGGGTGATGAACAAAGCCGGCGAGGTGGTGACGGGGCTTACCACGGCCCAGGTCAACGAGATGATTACTGATGGCACCATTTACGGCGGGATGTTGCCAAAAATCGCCTGCGCGCTGGATGCGGTAAATTCAGGCGTCACCAGTGCCCAGATCATCGATGGTCGAGTACCACATGCGGTGTTGCTGGAAGTATTTACCGACAAAGGCATCGGCACGCAGATAACCAATAAACATCTAGGCAAATAATCGGAGTAGTCATGGCCGGCGAAAAGGGACAAAGGCGTGACCAAATTCTGCAAGTGCTGGCCACCATGCTGGCAACCAACCCCGGTGGACGGATTACCACTGCAGCCTTAGCTGCAACCGTAGGCGTGTCAGAAGCAGCCTTGTATAGGCACTTTCCCAGCAAAGCACGAATGTTTGAAGGGCTGATCACTTATATCGAAGAGACTTTGTTCAGCCGCATCACACGCATCCTCGCCGAGCCGGGCACTACACTCACCCAATGCGAAAAAATTATTTTCCTGGTGCTGGGCTTTGCTGAAAAAAATCCCGGCATTACCCGTATTCTTAATGGTGATGCGTTGGCTGGCGAAACTGAGCGCTTGCGCGTGCGGGTATGTCAAATCATGGATCGCCTTGAAACCCAACTTAAACAGTTGCTACGCGAAGCAGAGCTCAAGGAAGGGTTGCGCACTACTGTTACCACCACCAGCACGGCAGCCGTATTGATGGCGTTTACGGAGGGCAGAATCAGTCAGTTTGTCCGTACGGATTTTCGGCAGTTACCCACCCACAACTGGCAAGAGCAATGGCAGCTACTGAGCAGCGGAATTTTCCGTAATTCCCTGTAGTTCTCGCAGACGGTTGATATTCAGATCATATTCTCTTGCAACTTTGGCTCTATTATTGGCCAACCCAATCCCGCTTGTTGCCAGCCTATCTTTTTCTAGAGTCTGCTTAGTTATTTTATCTTCAGTAGTGGGCGACACTTGAGCCCCTTTATTTTTAGAATCTGCTGCCAACGCTTGTAGCCGCAGAAGTTCTTCATCAACTTTTTCTGCCTCCACTTTCAGTGCGTCAATCTGGCTATCGAGCAGTTTTAGATCATCATCACGTTTGAGTTCTAAATCTGCCGGAGTCCGGTAAAGTCTTATCAGCAAATTGTCGGCATCTACTTGAGCCTGCTTTGCCATTTCTTCAAGGTGTATTTTTTCCTGTTGTGCGGCCAGTGCTGTGCGTTCTGTTTCGGTGAGTGCGCGTGGGATTACTTCCAGCACCCGACCCTGGCCATCAAGAATGGTGTAACCGTTTTTGACAAACTGGGTCGGTATATTGGAATCGAAAGTCGTTCGACCTTGGTCATCGACATAACGATAGATGCGGGCAGGCTCGGCTGCGTTAAGGCAGCCGACCCCCAACACCAACAACAGTCCAACCACGTTAAGGGTTCGGTGAAGTGCCATAAAGCTCTCTGTATTGCTTCAACTTGGGCAAGTAACTTTCCAACTCCTTATTGCCTACAATTTCCAGATAACTAATGATTTGATTCAAGCTAATTATGCTCATCACAGGAATGCCAAATTCCTGCTTAATTTCGCCAATGGCGGACAGCTGGCCCTGCCCTTTTTCTTGCCGATCTAGTGCGACAATTACACCAGCAGCCGTAGCCCCCGCGTTCGCGATAAGAGTCATAACCTCCCTAATCGCGGTACCGGCAGTAATAACGTCATCGATTACCAACACCCTACCGGCAAGTGCTGCGCCAACTATGGTGCCACCCTCGCCATGACTCTTGGGTTCCTTGCGATTAAAACAATAGGGCGAATCTACTGTGTAATGCTCAGACAAGGCAACACTGGTGGCTGCTGCCAGCGGAATACCTTTGTAGGCTGGCCCAAAAATTACATCGTATTCAATCCCGGAATCTTGAATGCACGCAGCATAACAACGCCCGATAAAAGCCAACGCTTGTCCGGTATTAAATAAGCCCGCATTAAAAAAATAGGGGCTTTGTCGGCCTGATTTAAGCGTGAAATCACCAAACCGCAAAATATTACGACTGATGACATAGTCCAAAAATTGTTTTTGATAGTCCTGCATGTTAGTTGTTGGTCTCTTGGTTAATCCGCGGGCGCATGGTGACATGCCCTCGCTCAATTTTAACTGTTCAGCGCCTGCAGCTGTATGGCTAATAATTGTCCGATCCCTGCACGCGCTAGGTCGATCATGGCATTGAGTTCTTCCAGCGTGAAATCTCCACTTTCACCGGTGCCTTGTATTTCAACAAAACCGCCGGTGCTGGTCATCACTACATTCATGTCGGTTTCGGCCGTAGAATCTTCTGCGTAATCCAAGTCCAACACGGGGGTGCCTTTATAAATACCAACCGATACCGATCCGACCATCTTGATCAAAGGGTTGACTGAAATTATTCCTTTGCCACGCATATGATTGATTGCATCCACCAACGCCACACACGCACCGGTAATACAGGCAGTACGAGTACCTCCATCGGCCTGAATCACATCGCAATCGATTTTAATAGTGTTTTCACCGAGTTTTTTTAGATCAACCGCGGCCCGCAAAGCCCGCCCAATCAAACGCTGGATTTCTTGTGTACGACCACTTTGTTTGCCATGCGATGCTTCACGGTCCATGCGCGAACCGGTAGAGCGGGGCAGCATGCCATATTCCGCCGTTACCCAGCCTTCGCCGCTACCTTTCTTAAATCGTGGCACGCTAGTTTCAACACTCGCCGTGCAGATTACCTTGGTATCGCCAAATTCCACCAACACTGAACCCTCAGCGTGTTTGGTGTAATTGCGGGTAATGCGGATGTTGCGCAACTGGTCTGGTGTTCTACCGCTGGGTCTTGGTACTGCCACTATTTGTTACCTCATGTTGTGTCGTTATTCCCGCGAAGGCGAGAATCGGTTTTCTTTAATTCTTACGCCGGGCAAATTTCATATTGCCCGACAAATCCGTTATAGTCGCGCGCACTTTCGTATTCAATCGCATTCAGTGAGCAGCCCACCATGCCCAGCAGTATGACCGCCTTTGCCCGTCAGCAGTGTGATCACGAATGGGGAACCCTGGTCTGGGAAATCCGCTCGGTCAATCACCGTTATCTGGAGCCCAGTTTTCGTCTGCCTGATAGTTTGCGGCATTTAGAAGGCGTACTACGCGAAAAAATGCGCAGCGCTTTGCAACGTGGCAAGGTCGAAGCCCAGCTTAAGTTTCATGGCAGCGCCGAGCTCAACACCACCATCAGCATCAACGACGATGTGTTGACCCAATTGCAGTCAACAGTCACTCACATCACTGGCCGCCTGCCTGGCTGCGCGCCCCTCAATCCGCTGGAAATTCTGCGCTGGCCCGGTCTTATTATTGAGCGCGAGCAGGATACCAAAATTATCGAAGAAAAGGCGTTGCAGTTATTTAAGGCAACACTTGACAGCTTGATCCAACACCGCGAACGCGAGGGCGCACAACTGAAGCTCCACATCGAAGACCGCCTGCAGGCCGTGAGCGCTACCGTGGCGTCCATCCGCAATGATCTGCCGCGTATTCTGGCTGCCCAAGCCGAGCGGATCAGAGTGCAGTTTGCCGATTTACAACTGCAAGTAGAACCCACGCGACTGGAACAGGAGATTGTGTTGGTAACCCAGAAAGCCGACATTCATGAAGAAGTAGACCGCCTGGACACCCACGTCAAGGAAGTACTGCACACCCTCAACCAAAATGTATCGGTAGGTCGCCGGCTAGATTTTTTGATGCAGGAACTTAACCGCGAGGCGAACACCATCTGCTCGAAGGCAATTGTCACCTCCACCACTTTTGATGCCGTGGCGCTGAAAGTGTTAATAGAGCAGATGCGGGAACAGATTCAGAATATTGAGTAGCTTTACACGCTGGCTCACACCATCGCAAATATCAAAAATATCTTGTTTTTAAAAAAAAGGTGTATCTGTACTAAAAGTTTAATATCTTAAACATAAATAAACCAGACCAGACCAGACCAGACCAAGTAAAAATTACCAGAGACCTTGGCTTTAATCTACTTAGTTTCACGATTATCAGGATAGTTGTCGGCGGAGCTGCCAGCCCAACCAAACCCTAATCAAGCCCACAGATAGGAGGCATTATGGATAAGAATTTGACATTACGGCTGACAATATTGGCCGCGGCCATCAGCCTGGCTTTGACCGGCAATGCGATTGCACAGCCTGCCACGGCGACACCATCGACCACGTCTGCGCCAACATCAACTACATCAACTACATCAACAACTACAACTACAACTACAACAACTACAACTACAACCACGAAGACGACGCAGTTGCCACCCACGCTTTTGGCGGACTTGGCGGCTGCGTTGCCAGGGGTGACCGTCGGAGTAGATGGGCAACTCAAAGTTGGCACCACCACGCTGATTCCGCTGCTGCCACCGGGTTATGACTCCACCAAGCTCAATGCCAAGCTTTCTGATTTCAAGCTGCAGGCGGACGGCTCGTATGTCGGTACGGGAAACCTGCAATTTGTACCAGTTCAGTCGACCCCCGGGTCATTGCCCCAACTGCCGGACAACTTCAAGCCGGTGGAATCCAACGCCACATTCGCCACAAACTTTCAACCTCCTGCGGGTTTTGTCCCGCCCACCTCAGTTGCCTTGCCGACGGGAGTAACGGTGCCAACCAAGCCGCCGGTTGCATTGATTGACGATATGGTAAACGCCGGACTGATTCCCAGGGGTCTGATCACTTTCAATACCGATGGGACCGTTCAGGCCACAAATGGACTGTCTTACATTCCGTTCGTGCCATCGGCGGACCTGCAGGGCAAGTATAAGTCTGGCGAGTCAACCAAGGTCGTGATCGACCCGAAGACCAATGTCGTCACCTTCCCAGACGGTTCGGTGTTCGCACCCTTGGTCAATGGCACCAACCCCGGCGACAAGACGCTCCCGACCGGTTTCAAGCCGCCCGCGGACATGCAGATGCCCAAGGAAGTCATGCTGCCACCCCAATTTGAGATTCCCAAGAACATGCCGCTGCCGGCAGGTGTCACGTTGCCAGCGGGAGTTAGCATTCCCAGCGACTATGCGTTCATGATCCCGCCGGGCACTCAGATGCCGGCCGGGTCAACTATACCAACCGGGGTCAAGGTATCGGCAGATGTGGTGATCCCGCCGGGCATCACATTGCCGGCCGGGACCACGATAGACTCAGCCAGCAATTTGCCCAAGGGTACGGTGGTGCTTCCAGACGGGTCGATGGTGATCCCGGGAACGCAGATTCCCAGCAACATCAAACCGCCTAACACCTGGACACCGCCGAGCGGCGTGACCAAAGACAGCACGGGTGCCTACTATGTACCACCGCCACCCCCCGGTGGTTATGCTCAACCGGAAGCACCAAAGGCGGTCAATGCGAATGGCTCCATCGTCATTGCCGCACCTGCCGACCCAAGCCAGCTTCCCACCGGCACTACGAAGAATGTAGACGGCACGTATACGATGCCACCTCCTTCATTCTTCGGCACGGTCGATAACAGTGGCAAGATCGCCGCTTTTACTGGCGTTGGCGCGCCGAGCGGACCCGCCAATTTCACACCGCAGACCAGTTTCCAGTCAGGCGCAATAATCACCGGCGCGACCGCTCCGGCAACGCTGGGAACCGATGGCAAAGTCACCATGCCGGCACCACCTACTGGTACCGCTCCGCCAGCAGGAGCGGTCCAGAATCCGAACGGTACCTTTACTGTTCCGCCACCGAACGGCTTCGAGGCATCAAAAGTCGGCGCCGATGGCAGCACCACCTTTAAATTGCCAACCGGGGCAACACTACCGCCGGGCGCCATACAAAATACTGATGGCACGGTCACGATGGGAGCAGCGCCTAAACCGCCAACGAATACGTCGCCAAGCGGATCGACGTTTGCACCTCCTCCGGGCGGCACCACGGGGACTGTACCTCCTCCGGGCGGCACGGCAACTCAACCTCCGGGTGGCACCACGGGGACTGTACCTCCGGGCGGCACCACCGGGACTGTACCTCCGGGCGGCACGGCAACTCAACCTCCGGGTGGCACCACGGGGACTGTACCGCCGGGCGGCACCACCGGGACTGCACCTCCGCCGGGCGGCACCACCGGGACTGCACCTGCACCTATGCCCAGCGCACCTGCACCTATGCCCAGCGCACCTGCACCTATGCCCAGCGCACCTGCACCTATGCCCAGCGCACCTATGCCCCCTATGCCCAGCGCACCTCCGCCCGGCAGCACCGGGACTGCAAGGGGATTACTAATGCCAACCGACCTAGATATGCCTTTGCCCGATATCACAGGCACGGTACCTCTTAAAACATGGACACCAATAGGACAGTTTGGACCGCCCGACAGCGTACGCGCGGCACCTCCGCCTAGCGGAATGGGGACTGCACGTGGATTACTAATGCCAACCGACCTAGATATGCCTTTGCCCGATGGCACAGGCACAGCGCCTTCGCTTGGCGGGATGGATAATGCAACTCCACAGTTCGATGTTATAGATTTGAATTTGCCATGATCTGCCGAAACGGGTAATTAAAGGGGTCAGACCCCTTTTTCCCCTGCATAGATAACAAACCCTCTCACAAGGAGGGCGTGGAACCACAAGAGGCTGGCCCCGCAAGGGCTGGCCTTTTTGTTGTGTGGGGTTTGAGGAATTTGTTTGTATGCCGTTGTTGTACTACTCAGTCGTCGTAGTGAAACCGACAAGTAATGACGACCAGATGGAATTAAAGGGGTACCCGGGTAGGTGGGGTCTGAGTTTGGCCGTTTTGAAATCAACATCCCCACCCCTTCTCTTACTGCGCCACCTGCACCAGCTGCACATCCCCCACCCGCTTGGGCAACGACATTAACAACGGCACCGCCTTGAACACCACGTTGGCGGCCTCCAGCAGGGTGTCTTGGCTCAGGTGGGCATAGCGCTGGGTGGTCTTGATTTGGGTATGGCCCAGTATTTTCTGCACTTCATACAATGACCGACCTGCATTGACTAAGAACGAGGCAAAGCTGTGGCGCAGGTCATGCATACGCACATCCCCCAACCCTACCGACTTCCGCGCTCTGTTCCACGAGTAGAAGATACTGTTATAGGCCTTCTTGGTCTTTGGGTTGGCAAACACAGGGTCACAGCCCTTACCCTGCGGGATGGAATCGAGCAACTGCAACACTCCTTCCGACAAAGGCACATGGCGCGGGCGACCTGATTTAGTTGTGGGAATACGCCACTGGCGACGAATAAGGTCGAAGTCTTCCCACTTGGCATCCAGCACCTCACGCTTACGCGCGCCGGTCAAAATCAGCATGGGGACGATGTATTGCAGCATCGGGTTGTCACTCTTTTTAACGGCCTCGTACAAGCGCTGCGCTTCCTGGTTGGACAGAAACCGCTCCTTCTTGTTGTGATTCTCGAACAACGCCGCGTCCTTGGTGGGGTTCTTCGTAATGCCGGGTATCTCCCACTTCAGGGCAAGGTTCATCGCGTAGCGCAGCAGGATGAGGCCGCGGTTGCAGGTGCCGACCGCGTATCCCTTAGCCCGCATCCCGTGGTGAAAGGAAATCACGTCGTGCTTGGTAATCTCATCAAGATGCTTCTTGCCGAGGGCCGGCAGCAAATGGTTGCGCAGTAACGAGTCATCACAGTCCCACGATTTCTTATAACCCTTTACAAAAGGCATGTAGCGTTCGGCCATAAACGTCGCGAAGGTGGGGGACTGCTTCGCGGTGGCTTTTTCCTCACGAGGGTCTTCGCCTAGCGCGATTTTCGTACGTAGGGTTAGCGCCATTTGCCTTGCTTGGCCTAGGCTCAGATCCCGCTCATCGGCAATCTTTAACTGCCTTGCCCGCCCCCGATGGTCCTTGTAACGCAGGTAGTAAGTCTTGCCCCCTGTGGCGCGTATTTCGATCATTAAACCTTTACAGTTTGAATCAAATAAATCGCATTTGACCTTGCCTGTCGGGCAGGAGGTTTGTTTGACTAGTTGCGGGGTTAACTGTGTTTTTGGCATTTAAACTATTAGACTCAAAATTATATAAATAGCATTCATTTAGAATCACAATAAAGACATTGTAAATACTTTCACCCGCGTTACGCAGGCAATGAAGGTCGCAGTCATCTTGAGATATTTGCGGAATGCCTTGGGGTTGAGTCAATCCGAATTGGCCCGGCAGGCCAACTGCAAGCGGCCCTTAGGTCAGCAAATGGGGTTGGAACCAGTTTTCGGACTGCAGTGCGGGGACGCGAGAAAACTCACCCATATTGTTCGTCACCAGCACAAGACCTTCGCTGCGGGCATGGGCTGCAATGTGCAAGTCGTTGACCCCAATGGTTGTGCCAGCCTTTTCGAGAGCAGCTCTGATGCTGCCATAGTGCTGCGCAGCCTTGGCGGTGTAGGGCAGTACATCGAGTCGACTAGCAAAGTCCTCGACAACATTCATATTCGCATCGACCTGACTACTTTTTTCTGCGCCGTGCATCAATTCTGCCAACGTAATGGATGAGATGGCCATCTGCCCTGCATGGCGGTTAAATGCCTCCAATACCTCAATAGGGCGACGCTTGATAACATAGATAACGATATTGGTATCAAGCAAGTAACGCAGCATTACAGGCTCTCACGCTCTGCCTGTGTTTGGCTTGCCCGGTTAGTCATGAAGTCATCACTGGCTTGTGCCCCGCCCAAGAAGAACGAGTCCCAAGCCTTATTCAGGGGGGAGATGATGCGATCTTGCCCCACGGCTCTTACCTGAACGCGTTTAACACCCTCTGGCAAACGCAGATCCGCTGGCAAGCGAACTGCCTGTGTTCGATTGTTTATGAAGACTGTTGAAATACTCATGCGGACACCTCTTGTATATAGCCATAGTGTATGGCAATTGGCAGATGCAGGCAACACAACTGGGTGATCACACAACTGGGTTATCGGTAGGTGACAAACCCGCTGACTGGTGCAGAATAAATCTAGAAAAACCTCAAACACCTTGCTCCTGCAGCAAACTTCCCAACCGATAAAGGTAGGTGATCGGTAGGCAACCGGAAAAATATGTAATATGAATCATATAAAAGTCATAATAATCATATAGATTCATTTTGAATCAACTTGTTCGCTCACTACGGGTGTAGACACAGGCTCAGCCTTCACCGGCGGCACTGGCGCTGACACTTTTACCGCTGCCACCACCTCTACTGGCACGCAAACATTGACCGCTGGTGACAA